>Ga0209589_1004961_pt1 | contig 22792 bp, 10 predicted proteins | sample CowpeawhiteBW_FD_187525 | JGI IMG/M metagenome (GOLD analysis project Ga0209589, IMG submission 187525) | Root nodule microbial communities of legume samples collected from California USA - Cow pea white BW (SPAdes) (version 2) | ecosystem: Host-associated > Plants > Roots > Nodule | place: USA...
AGTGGTCTGAATAGTGATGTTGAAGTGGAAGGTGAAATTGAAGTGGACATCCTTTTCCAAATCATTAATCTACCTCATTTGTGTCATGATGATGACATCCTTTTCATCAACACCACCATTTGAAAAAGTTGCAGCCCACATTATTAGAACCACCACTCTGTAAATCAATAAACCAAAAATTAAAACCAATTTATTATTAACACAAAAATAAAAATAGATTGTACCCAAAATTTTCTACCAATATTCTTTGGAGTTCTTGCCATCCTCAAAGCAGTCATCTCTCTGCAACTACAAATCGGGGTTAATTCGTTTCTCGTTGAACCACCAATAGTGCACGAAGTGATACAACACGGTTGCCTCCAACGATTACAACCAGAGGTAAAGGAAGAAGATTGGGACCGTAACATACCTATATAATGGGATTGCAGGAAGAAGAAGATTGCAGCAATACCAATTGGGAATGGAGGAACAAGATTGCCAAAACTCACCAACTGCCCAAACATTCCCTACCAAAACCCTAGCTCACTTATTTATCCCCAAATATCTAATTAAGCCACCTGTATAGTACACGTAATACACCCTAATACAAATTGTGCCACATGTACAATGCCTCGTTAATGATTTAAACGGCGTTACAGAAAATGACCAAATAAAACACGAATTGCGAAAATGAAGACCATTCTAAACATTCGGTAAAAATGAGGACCATTTTAAACATTCTGTGAAAATGAGAATCATTCACAACAAATACTACAAAAATGAGAACCAAAAAGGTATTTAAACCTATATCATTTATACTTTTTTCTCTCTTATTAGCTATTTCCTCTTTATTTCACTCCTAGTCCAAATAAAACATCGATTTAAAAATTCGATTCATCAACTTCTGTGTGATGTCAATATTTCAAGATGGAATGCCTTTGTCATAAATATTTTTATAACGTTTTCATAATATTATTTTCCAACCACATAATACTTAGATTACTTTTTTCTTTTTTCTTTTCATTATTAAACTAAAAATTATAGTATAAATAAAATAAAATAAAAACTCAAGGTTTTGAGATAGAGAAAATTGTCCTGTCAACTTTCTAACAGTAGTAGTTAATAATCTCATTTTGATTATTAAGCATCCTCATATTGACTCTGGGTTATTATAACCTAATTTTCTATAGTAATTTGATTTGAATTTTGATTTCTTTATATATAAGTTATAATAATTGTTAGAACCCGTCATTTATCAAAAACACATAACTTTTTCCAATAACAATTGTAATTTGATACTGAAACAAAATTATACTTATACTCTTTTGTCTTCTCTTATATGATTATACTTTTTTTTATATATTTAAAACCATATTTCTTTAGTAAGATTATCAAATTTTCAACCGTTCAATACTGTTAAAAATTTTATTATTTGTAATTTTAAACTTAGGAGATTTGTCATCATTATATATATTAAAAAATAATGAAAAATATGTATAAATGAATTGATGAATTTGTGACCTCAATTCTAATTAGAAGATTTTTGGGGTTTACACCGTAAGGTTTCGGCTGCTGATAAAAATCTTCAATTGAATTCTCTTCTATGTATGTATCAATATTGTAAGACTTTTTTTATAAATAGTATTTATACTTTGAATTTAATCAACTTTGTTATCATAAGAAGAGAGAAAACACAAACACAAAAATAAAAATATAGGTTACGTATCCAGAATAAAATAGTTTTAATTGTAATCAACTGTAAATTTGCACGTACATGTCAAATTTAGAATAATTAATTTCACAATTATATCAATAATGACATTTAATCAGGTACTAGTATAGAAATATTTTTTTGATTACTCACTTAGTCTTTAATATTTATAAGTTGTACTTTTTTTTAGTTCTTATTTAGTTCTTATATTTAAATATTATCAGTTTTCTTATTTTATATTTTTTTAGTTTTTATTTCTAAATTTATAGGGTTTGAAATATATTTAAAGGTAAATTTTGATAATTCACACCCCTTTTGTCATCTAGAATTTGTGTCCATCTTTTATAGGTTTAATCTTTGTTTGATGTCTTACGCGTCTCAATTCAGTAGTTTTATTTTTCATAAATAAAAGGCAAGAAGATGGTCATTTAAATTAGAGATGATAACATGTTCGATATCCTTAAGAAAATATAAAAAATAAAATAAAAAATAGAAAGTTAGATGGTTTGAATTGAAAAAAAAAATAGAAATGAGGGAGAACATTTTTTTTATATGTTAAAATGACTTTAAAATATTTTATTTTAATTATTTGTTGTATTATAATAGAAAAATGTAATTATTATAGTAGTCAATAATATTAAAAAAATAATATTTGTATAAAAGGTAAATCATTTTTTTATCTGCATAGATCCTACGAATCCTGGATACGGATACAAACAAGAATACGATATGGACACGAAGATATGACTAAATTGAAAAACATAAGATATGATACTGCATGTATATACATATTAGTTTTAAATTTTCAACCAACACATTGTCAACTAATAAAAAATGAATCTAATTTATCTATCTAATATCCAAAAAAGTGAAAAGTAGTGACCATATAATATTTTTTCCTTGTTTTTACAATCATAATAGAAACTAATGTGATAAATTTATAAGTTTATGGATTTTTTGAAAAATCATTGAATTTGTGGTTGTTATTATTATTGTGTTAGAATCATATCAAAATTATTTAAAAGATAGAAGAATGTCTTTCAAATTTGACATTTTAATAATACTTATCGTGTACGGGTGTTGGTGTTCTATACGTATCGAACACGGGACACAATAAGACGTCTTCGGGCTTCATATAAATCTTCATAAATTGTGTTCAATATTATGTGAAAAGCTTAGATTGTAAAATATGTTTAGTTTTTGCGTGTTTTTTAGTTTGTGGATCCTCAATTTTCACATTTTTTTTTTGTTTGCTTTTCTTTGTTGATTATCTTTGATGAGTTCAAAGAAAGAAAGGTATGTGAAATTTAAGTCGAGTGGAGGAGGTGTAAGCACTAAAAACGACAAAAGAAATAGAAAACTTGTTAACATAAGAGGATGTACAGCGGAACAGCAGTTCCAGAAACGAGGAAGCACGTTTTTGATTTTGTTTCTACAATTGAATTTTGTTGCAGGAATCTCCCAAGAATATCTTCGAACATCAATTACAAGTTGTGTACAAGAACTGTAGAACAGTCAAATAAGCGCGTGAATGAGGCACGTGTACGGAGAAGAAGCGTTTGTTTGTGTCAATACAAACGTGAAACAAAGTTGCATTAAGATTTTGGTGTGCCAAACATAATAATTATCCCTGCCCCTGGGAGGGAGGGACATGCCCTCCATGTGAAAGGTTGGTATGCTAGTACTTTCTTCAATAATGCATCATTTTTCTTTTTCTAATAATAATAATAATAATTATGAAAATCTTTTTCATTTTAATTACTGCATTGGAAACAATGTTGCCCTTTTCCGACTACTTTCTTTCCAATTTCCATATGCACTGTCATCCAACGACTCTTCACAAGTTGATATTTTTCTGTCATCCAAATGCTACATCTACCACACATTCACCACCCAAATGAATTTTCTTTTTTAGGGTGAAAAATAAACCATTTTTTTTTGTTTTTGATTATAATATTCGACAGAGAAGGTTAAACCACTCATGTTCACATGCACCTCACCGGCAAAGTCTTCACCTTTATATATAAAGGATCCTGCTTTTGTACATTTAAATGTTTTTTATATGTACAAAAAATCTCTCCCTTCCAATCATCTTCTGAAATTACATAGATTACAGTGCATCAAGGACTCTACAAGGTCTCAAAAGGGTATTTTTCTTTCCTTCTCTTTCTCTTCCTTTTCCAACCGAAACATTAGTTTTTTGTGTTATCAACTGAGCAATTAGCGTTGTTACATTTCCTTGTATCCATGTCAATTTGTTTTCTGTTTATGCCTTTCTCTTCTCTAGTTTATTGTTTTGGTTTTCCTGAGAAGTAATTTGCAGTTTTGTTGTATTTTCTGCATGATTTGTACTCAAAAGGCAAGAGACAGCCAGAAAAAGGTTATCTTGAATCTGAAAACATTCTGAAAACATGCTGCTAAGAAGCTCTTCAACGCCAGTTCTTGGATCCCTCCTTTCCAACTTCACAGATAGTCCTAACAACAGTATTCACTCAGAAACCAGCCATGGAATTAAGCACTTTCCACCAACCAGCGTTCCCCAACATTATCACAAACTTCATGTCCCCCAAACTGGGTCCTTCACTCTCCCTTCCTTTTCATGTGGTTCTTCCCCAATCTCTCCCTCAATTGGTGAGCTTGAAAGGCAAAGCAAAGGCTTTAGAAGAGTTCAATCTGATGGGAACTTGCAAGACTTGGCCTACTGCAACAACGAAGACATGTTGGAATTTTCAGACCCTTCCAAGAGGTTTCCAACGAGGAACAGGTGCTTGGTGCTGGAGACCATTCCTTCTTTCTCGATTGGTAAGCACAATGGCCTGCGTGTAGAAGAGGAAGATGAAGAAATGGAAAGTGAGAGCGAAGAAGGGGAGGAGAACGGAAGAGAAGGGTTTAGTGTGGTGAATGGTGTGATATTGAGTGAAGCTGGGAAAGCGAGAGATGGAGTTTGCAGAGTGAGTTTTGATGAGCAGGAAGAGGGTGGAAGTGGTAAAGAAATGTATCTTGCAAAGGGGCTTGGAGTAGAGTGCTGTGGTGATGGCATAGGTGGCTGCAGAGGGGGTGGTGGAGGTAGCAGTGATCACAATCCTTTGGGTTCTGGAGGGAATGATGGAGATAGGCATGATGTGGAGGAATATTACAAGAAAATGGTGAAAGAAAATCCTGGGGATCCTTTGTTTCTGAGGAATTATGCTAACTTTTTGTATCAGGTAAGTTCTGTTTATTTCCCTGTGTATTCAAAACAAAAGTCTTAAATACAAATCACACCTAAACACTCATCATGATAACCAATTTGTTGGTCATAATAAGCTACTTTTGCAACTTCTTTCAGAGGATTTGGTTACTTGGAAGTGAAAATGTAGTGATGATTTGAATCTAGTGTTAGGGAAAACACCAAAACTTGGTTTTGTTAGTGGGTGTTTTTGGTGATGAATTTTGTCTTTTTACAGTTCAAACAGGATCGTGAAGGAGCGGAGGAGTACTATTCCCGAGCCATATTGGCAGACCCAAATGATGGAGATGTTCTATCACAGTATGGGAAGCTAGTTTGGGAGGTACACCATGACCAAGAACGTGCCTCAAGCTATTTTGAAAGAGCAGTTCAAGCCTCTCCTGAAGACAGGTATGTGCAGAAGATTCAGAATGTTATGATATTTCTTAAAGCTTTATAATGGTTTGAAATGCATTCTGACAAAAGAAGTTACTTTTTTTGTGATAACAGCCATGTACATGCAGCATATGCTAGTTTCCTTTGGGACGCAGAGGAAGAGGAAGATGGTAACAATGAAGCACAGTGTTTGCCTCCTCATTCTCATCAGGGAGCTATGGCTACAGCAGGTGCTTGAATTGGTGGGGTTGGAATGCAGAAGCGAGTGTGTTATCATCATCATGTGTTGAAATTCTTGTATTGAAGGCAATGTTGTAAGAGTTGGTTCTGTTCAGAAGGCTGCACATTCTATTAATAACACAAATCTACGATCTCTAGCTTTGAGTTTCTGTAGCACAGTTGGTTGTTTTCCTTTGTCAGAGTTGTGCGCAAACTAAACTAATTACTTAATCAACATCTACTGCTTCATAACATGTTTTATTCGGGACTAGTACTTGTATGTTTCATCAAAGGCACTGCACAGCTTAAGAAGGAGAACATAGATTAGATGAAGAAAAGGGCATGAACTGATGAAACAACACACTAAGCCATTGTACTACAAATATCAGATCATGAAAAAGGTTCTGAAAGATCTCAATCTGAACTCAACATTGAAGGATGATGGGAGAGGAAATTTTAGGTGAAGAATATAGAGAATAATAGTGATGCTGATAAGGGTCTTCTTGAACTGAATGTGGAGAGGAGAAGAAGGAATTGAATGCTGCTGCTGAATATCTTTGATAGTTCTAATGGAAAAACCACTACCTATTTCGTCAAATCATGATACTCACAGGAAATGAGTCCTACCAAGTTTTAAACTGGTTTTTAATAGCAAAGGCATGTTTAAACGAGATGATAGATTTTATTTAAAGAATATTATGGAACTTTACTTGGAAGTAAAAGAGAAAAAAACTTTGCGTGGTTTTCAATAATTTTTACCATGTATATTAGTCAAGATAAAAGCCTATAAAATTATAACAAAATAATCTGCCATGTAAAACATGTACATGGTAAATGTTTATTTTATATAATTATAACTTCCGATATATTAGTTCTTTTTAAATATGTAAATATTATATTTTAAATCAAATAAAAAACGATTGAAAAGTCAACAACAAATGAAAAACAATTCAAAATATTTGGAAGATATGTAATTAGAAAATAGTTCTAAGAGTAGTATGAGTTTTTAAAAGATTATTTATTAGAACTTTCAAGATCAGTTAAAATTTGTAAGGATTCAAGCTGGGTTGAGTTAAAAGATTTTTTCAAATTTTTGTATGGACCAAAAATAGACCTAACTTACTAAGAATTCAGCTTATCGGGATTAGCTCACCAACTTGGACAAAATAAAAATCATCTCATTCTTAACTTAATCATCTAATCCAAAATACAAGTATCTTTTCCTAAGGTCTAGGTTTTCTCGATTTTTCTTCCAACTTTGAGATTATTTAGGTTTAATTTAAAAATGGTTAAATATGTTTTAAGTCTCTTAATTTTTTGTGGACATTTGAATTAAATTTTTAACTAAATTTTGTTAAGTTTATTTGACATTTAAAACATTTTATGAGCATTTGTGTTGTTTACACAATTTTTAACATATTTCTATTTCAATGTTAGCTAAAAGATACGTTTAAAATGTTAAATAAACTTAACAAATTTTGTTAAAAGAGTTAAATTAATTCACATATTTCTAAAAAAGAGTGACTAAATTAAATCAGGAAAAACTAATTGTAATATCCCCTTAAATTTAGGAGAACAAAAATATATATAAAATTATGATTTAGTTTTTGAGACAATAATTTATTTCTTGTCTAAAATATAAAAAAAAAACAAATTTTTAAAATAGATTTGAAATTTTTGAATTTTGGTGACTATTAAAAAAATGTTCGATCAAAGAAAAATGCATAACAAAAAGCTTTTAGTTTGTTTACTTATTTTGTAAATTAACTTGTTCTAGACTAAAATTATCGTAAAATAATGTACACTTTCATTTAATTATAAATTTTTGAACCTTGGTATCAGATTTACAAATTTTACTAACTCCTGGACTGAATAGTACAAGCCTTCTCATCGTTGGAGTTGTTTTCAAGTAAAGTCAAACGATTAAATGAAAAGATTTAATTATCTACGTCTCGACAATGTCCCCAAACTAATAGAGAAAATTTATAATAAGATTTCCATAAGACTTGCTACAAGTTTTAACAAAGGCAACGAGCCAATGCACCCATAAATGCACCGCAACATCTGACAATTAAACACAACCTCTACTGATGTCTAAACTAAACCACTTTCTTACTTTCAACACCTCTCGTGATTAAAAGGCCGCCACAATCCAAACATGGAACAATACAAACAACAACCAAAACTTCCCACGCGAATGGCATGCTAAATAACATTCAAGGGGAACCAACTGATCTATGCTTGTGAAACAAACTGTTTAAAGTCTCAATGGCTTTTACTAGAAAAAGACGCACCCAAAACGTAAGACTACTTAATGTGAAACCACAGAAGAAAATGTTCTGCAGTAAATACCCACACCAAGCACAGATTTCACTAATTGTATAAGCCCTTTCAACAGAATCTTCTCACTCCATGCTTTTGCCATTTTTTCTCATCGTGAACTACGCTGAAGATAACCATCTCCTCTTAGTCTCGAGTAGTCTGAATTATCCAGATTACTTCCCCTTCCCATGTTCCTTGCACCAAAACGCCCTCTCGGAGCATCTGCCTGATAACTGCCTCTGCCTCTTCCCCTTCCTGACCAACGAAATAAAAAGGAAATGGACTATAAACAAATCATTTTCTAATTTGAACAGAAAACACTTCAGAACTGATCACAGTAGAGTATCAAAATTTTACAGACATATATTATACCTTTTCCAAGTCAATTTATTTATAATATTGATAGTATATTAGAAACTTCTTTAAACACTATTAGGAGAGAAAAATAGAAAGGAAAAGAGAATTAGTTTCTCCATAAGGTAAAATTAGCTTATGCATTAAAAAACAGATTTTGGAGAAGCTAATAGGAAACAACCTCTATAAATCAGCTTGTACGTGAGATAATATTAGCTTATGAAGACAAGCTTATTTCTCTCTCCCAAAAGTATTTATTGGAGAAGTTCCTTAGCATATTTTAGTAATAAATGCTAATTTCTGCACAACGGGTTCCTTAGCATATTCAGCCATAAGGCTATCACTCAGATCACTAATGCTATCGAGTATGTATTTATTAGGTGCAGTCCGACACTAACAATTGCAGCAAGTAATAAAAACCTTCCAAGGATTTAACCCACACAACTTGAGAGGCTAAAAACATTTGAAAGTATAAGAGCTAAATGAAAAAGGTCAAAAACATTACTTCCTCCTCGAACTGCAGTGCCACTGTTTGGCCTCCGCTCTTCTATGTATACTTGTCTTCCAGCTAACTGAATTGGAGAAGCCTACAATGAAGTATAGAATGAACATAGATAAGAACCATGTTATCGCATTAAAAAAACAATAAGAATAAAAATATAAGCAATCTGCATAACAAGACCGTTGAGTCAAGCCGGATTACTTATTTATGTTTTGGGCAAACTACACAACACTGCCCTCTGCTTTAAATTTAAAAATTACACCCCTTTACGAATGATAAAATACATGTTACACTTCAAAAATTACACCCCCTTACGCATGATAAATACATGTTACACTTCAGTTCATTTTAATATCAACAATCTTATTAAAGAATTTTTCTATCTCTGAACATCAAGAAGTAGTTTTAAACTCAAACTCTGAAACAGTAGAAGAGAAATGAAATCCAAAGCCAAGATCAGATGTTCTGCTTAAAACTTCAAATCCATCAAAAATTTTAAATCAAACACAAGTGAGAGAAAGTTCAAGAGAAACGAAAATGACCTTGGAAGGGGGAGTAGTACTTTAAATTAAAGTGACATAGCTTGAACCATACTTGGGACGATAAGTGCAAGATGTCTTTTTTTTATTGACAAAAAAAGCTTCAAATTCATAAGATGTAGATACTTGATTTCACTTTTCACTACAAATTCAACCAACGAAACTGTCATGATTTTCTTAAAGACTAATAATAAACCGGTATTGAACCATAAAACATAAAAATATAAGTCAAAAAATGTCAATTTCATTCCACAGTCATGAGAAAACAATTGAAAATGACAATAAATCAAATAAGCAAACAGAGATGTCCTAGATTTAAGCAGTAAGAAAATTGATGTTGTATAATTTCTGTAACAAATGTAAAGATGTTCTGTGTTCTTCTGTTTATCAAGGTACTTAATATTAGATTATCAAATGAATATTAGGTCTAATAAGAAAATACAACATAAAATAACCACAAACCTGAAGTGCATTTTGAACACCAACGATATCTTCAAATTCCACAAATGCATAGCACACTCCAATTTCCTGTAAACGTCAATTTTTACTTTACCTTTTTTTTATATTTCTCATGAAAGGAGTGCATTCAATTTAATCCAAGAGTGAGGAGCTACCTTTCTAACCCTGATGAATATTCCATCTGGCTTAATTCTGCCAAAATTCTTAAATTCCTGGTCAATCTCTGCTTCAGTAACGTTAGCAGGCAAGTTTCTCACATAGACAGAGGTTACTTCACCTGGAACAATTAAGATCAGAAATCAACTTCATGTTTAATTCTAAAAATTCTAAGACCATGTTAGACAATGTAAGTCATGCAACAACAGTTAAGATATGCAGTTTCCAAAATGCAAGAACTGAACCATTTTCATTATAAATAATTTTCAAATTTCTTTTTCTAAATATTATGGATCGAAAGGGTTATGCCCGCAACATCCTCTAAAGTCTCCTAAAATAATTTTGTAGTGAAAAATCTTTCTGCAGGTATAATTGTTTAAAAACTTGTATGATACTCACTCCTAGTAGAAAATAAAAAGTCCAGCAACCAAGACCTCACCAAGAATGAACAAAGAATAGTAATTCCCACACCATCATCCTAAATGATACAAGTAATAAAAGGTATATACTATATAGACACCAGAACCGCAACGAATATGATCACAATATCAGAGGATGATAAACTAAACCTTCATCTTCTAGTCCATAGCCTTCATCTGCGGGCTCAGACCCAGATTCAGGGACATACATAGATGCAGGGCTCGACTGCTGAATAACAGGCTGTGCTACATGGTTCACCTCTGAAGGAGGTGGAGCACTTTTAAAGGTGTATTGGGGAACATGCTGTGGAGCAGCTGATAACATAGGCAGCCCTTTGGAGACTCGTAACTGCAAGTTCATTGCGACACAATTAAATTAAGAAAAAACACCAAAAGTTGAAAATCAATTTCTTTTTAATTAGGTTCAAGGACAACAGATACAAAAGAATAGCAAATTAAGACTTTCCCACTATTTGATGCCTTGTGATTCATTTAAGAGAGGCCAGCTAAAGAAAGAGAATGTTCCAAAGAAATAACTTCTGACAAGTAAGGAAACTGAATTTCTTGCCAACCTTAATTTTTCACTCCTTTTACTGTTTTCCTCATCATCTAAAATACTACAAAAAATAATGCTGCCTAGTCAAATCACCCAAAGCAGACAAATAAGGAAAAAATGTACATAAAGTTCCATATGAGTTGTTTGTGTGTAGTGTTTTTCAATCAAAATCAAATTCTAGTGGCCTAGGAGAGTTCAATAAATCTCACAAAACACAAATTCTTGATTGCAAACAATTTAAGGAAATCATGATAATGGAAACATAAAAGAATGGTTTAAATAAAGACTTGTTACTCCAACAGTGTGGTTACGTTGTTCATGGACAGTGCATAGTTACACAAATATTAAAAGTATTAAACTGAAAGTATTACATACAATAGAAGCGTAAGTTTTCTTAGGAGGCTCTTCAAAAGACTCTTCCACAAGAGCTGCAGGGGGTTCTTGGACAGTATGAGCAACATTGTGAATTGGTGGAGATGCCTCCTGTGCAGAAGTTTCCTCCACAACTATTTCGGTTTCAAGATCTTCATGGATCTGCTGGTGGTGCTCAGGAAGACTATACTTGTCCACTGGATCATCGTCAATATGAACTGAGTTTACATAGTCCCTAGCTTCTTCCTCTAAACTGTAGTCTGAAGCTACTAAATCACAAACACAGGATTCTATTAAAAAATTGTGCAATAAATATAAATATTGTTAAATTTTAGTTTGGATAGATCAAGATAAAAGACTGAGAAAATCTGTCGCACCAGGACATGTTTTTAAAAACCTATTATCGTTACTTAAAAACTGTGTTTTTGGATACCTATTACACAGATTGTGAATCTCCTCTTAACTAAACGGACTGCAGCACAAATTTTCAGTAAAACTAGTACAAAATTGTCCTAAAAACATAATTCTGCAGCTAATTTACCTGGTGGCTCTGCAAGAGATGCAGACACATGCGGCTGATTATCGATTGCTTCAGACGCCACTGGTATCATATTTGGGTATGTAACACCTTCTTCCACAAAATGAAAAATATCATTCAGAACAAAGTAACCCTTCTCTTGAGGAGCGAGAAAGAATGTTTGAACAAACTTCCGCCTCCCAGTGATATCCTTTAGCTTCACAGAACCTGAGACCATGACAAGCACACCTCCATCCCAAGAGTCCAGAGAATTGATTGTCTTGATCTCAATCGAAGTGAAACTCAGTAATGAAACAATTGAATGAATTTGCTGCATGAGAACCCTAAACTGGTCAGCTATTAGCTAGAATTTAACCAAAACAGAAAAGGTGGAAAAGAAGCATACAAGAAATTATCAGACATGTATCTGAAAGAAAAATAACAATATATTTACTTTGACAGAACATTTTTCTCACTTTCGTCAGCTTGATTTCACTTTATTTCATGTTTTCAAAAGTTTTTACAGGAATCAACTTCCAGTTTTATATTCTGTCTTCACTGTTTCCTATACATATTATTTAAAACAAAAAATAATGAAAATAAAAAGCATTTACAGACAAAAGAGAAGCGACAGCAAAAACAGGAAGTAACAATCAAAACGAAAATTGTTAATCAAAAGACGCTGAAATGACAATTAATTGAGAGCACCAAAACTAATAGAATTATAACAAACCTACACATACAGTAGGCATTACCAGCAAATACATCTAAAAACCAAAAACTAAAATCCAGCATCCATTCTGTGTTATCTAGCTATATGAACTAGAATTTTAATTATATGTTTACAACAACAAAAAAGAAAAACCTCCACAATATTCCAACCAAGCACAAACTGAAAAAAAAAAAAAAACAAAAAAAAAAAAAAAAAAAAAAAAAAAAACGCACAACATGGATAACCTAAACACAACAGTAACCTCAAAACCTCGAAACAACACTTCTCATAAACAATAAAGTTGGAAAAAATACGCATGACCTAGCAAGGCATACCACCACATCTTGCGCAGATTCAATGGAGTCTCCATCGACACGAATCATGCTGCTGGAATCAGAGTAAAACTGGTGAACGAGATTCGGCTGCTGGCGGAGAATCTGATAGTACTGTCCGACAAAGTAGGAGCCAACCTGAAAGCAAAACATCAGAGCACTGACTCAGCCTCCAACTTGAAACGCGGATCAAAGCACAAATAAAAAAAAAGAAAAAAAGAAAAAGCGCCATAAGAGAATACCTGTGTTGCACTCACGGAACCAGGATATGACGACGCCATCTGGAAAGAGCGTTGGAGTTCAGAGCATGCAGAGCTTCTCCCAGGTCTTGCGGCAGATCGAGGAGAAGAGCGCGCGCAAAAACCCTAATTCAAGAAAAGAGATGAAGCGGGGTTGGGCTTTAAAGACCAAGGAAGAGGCCCAACGAGAGGAGAGAGAAAGAAGGGGATTCGGGTTGAGAGAGAAAGGGTGGAAATGAAGGAAGTGTGGAGTTATAGATCGGAGCTTGAGAATGGTGCTGCGCAGCTTAGAGTGTTAAAATATGAGAGAGGTGTGTCTGAAGGTGTGAGCAACTGTGTGAGTGGAATGTGATGTGATTCTTTTATATTTTATAATATTTTTATTTTTTATAATAAAAAAAGGTGCGCCGAGAAATCATAGTCATGGGATTGCTTATCTCTTATAATAAACGGGCTACATTGATTTCAAAGAAACACGATGGACGGCCACGATTTCAGTTACACACCACACCGTAATTGGGCTAATGTTATGAATACGTACGGTTGTGGTAGGAGAATCTTACCGAAGCACTAGATATCTTTAATCTAGACTTCAATCGAAGAAGTCGCAACTTCTCTACGAGAATTCAATCAATAGTGTAAATGATGAAAAATAGATCCTTGAATTTAATTTAAAAACTTTTTTCTAACTAATAGATATTGTTTGATGATTTCATCTGAAAAATTAAATCATTTAAAAGTGTGGACACAAAATGCAAATTAAAAAATATCTTTATAACTATATTTAAGTCATGATTATGTAATATTGTAAATAATGTTTAATAGATTGTGTATTCATTATTTTCTGTCTTTTTCACAGGGATTAATTTAAAAATTTTTCCAACTGTTGAAATGTCAAGAGATAAAATAGTTAATATCTTTTACTGTATAAACAATATTTTTATTAATGAAAATATTCGTATTAAATGAATGTAGAAGTATATCAAAGTAATTTTTTTATATTTTATGAAAGAGCACTTGGTTATTTTCCTTATATGTGAACACATGCCTTTAGGGGATGAACAATTATACACATCTTTTACGTAATATGCACATCTCTTATGTATTGTCTAGAACAAACAATTCACGGTGAAATAGCTTGTGTTTTTTTTTTACTATAGTATCTTATTATAAAAAAATAATTATGCTTATTTTAATACCTATAAAAAAATACTGTTCTAAAAAAATTTTAATTCAAATACATAGGCAACTAACTGTAGGAAATAGTTTTTTTTTTTTAAATTCGAACAGATGGTAAGTAAATGTTGTAAATAAATTATTTCTGTTTATGAATATTTTGGCCCCAAAACAAATTACTTTATCTTAAATTAGAATCTATATTTTTATTTTACTTAGTTACTGTTCTTGATTTTTTTTTACAATAAAATTCTCTCCCTGATTCCTTTTTAAATAGAAGTGTTAAGGGTGATGATTATAAATTACTGACACAATAGACCAATTTGATAAAATACATATAACATAAAATTAATAATTTATTTAAAATAATATATAATTAAGATTTTTATATTTAATTGAACATTGTGAAATCTGTTAAAAGAGTTCAAACTCTATCATATCTAAACTAACTCACTTTATTATGAATATTGTGATAGATTTAAAATAGATGATCTCAAACTCAATCTAAGATTTAATTATATACTTGTCTCAACTCACTTGGAAGTTTGCATAACCTAAGGCAAAAATAAAACTCTTCTTATAATAATACACCTCCATTACATATCAACCTTAACATCAAACAAACAAATATAAATACTTTTATGGTATGTGTTTACTTCTTCATATCCATCTTAGTATTCTAGTTTGTGTTCGTCTTTCTTGTTCATTGCACTTAACCCTAACATTAAACAAATACATATAAACATCATTGTAATGCATATTTTTCTTTATATTAATCATAAAATTCTTGTATTTGTCATTCACCTTTGCAGTTTTTTCTTCGACACAATTTTATCCTCAACCTCAATTTCAAATTGAAATATCTTCCATTTTTATTTTTCACTTTTTTAGTAAAAATATTTTTTTTCTCTTCCACTATTTATCTTCCTATTATCGTCCTAGTTATAATTTGTAGGAACACGAGTTCATTGTGAAATAGAAAACATACCCACTAATCACATATATTGTATGACTTTACTATGTTTTTGCTTCTTTGGTGGTTGTAGTGGATGATGGTAACAATGTCTACTTATAATTATTCTTTTGTTGATTATTAAAAACTACTCTTATACGAAATAATGTTGGTTATTAAATAAATATTTGGATAATTTGCAAATATTCCAGTGTTAACAAAATAAAAAAAGTTGAAGTGAGTCGATCATTATCATGAAAAGTATGAATGTCTCAAGTCTTATGTCTTCATTATCATCCTTTAAAAATCCTTCTCAATATATCATTTCACCTTTAATCATCATCAATGTTAAAATTTTCTATTAAAGTCATCTAAACCATACCAAAAGTTCAAAAGAAAACTTACAAAACCTCTTTCAAAGATTTGAATTCATCATGTGACAATATCATCCGCAAGTTGACATCTCATTTCTAACAGAGTAGTCTACTAAAATTAAGCATCACATTATTATAATACAAAAGAGCACATGACATGAAATATACATGTACTAACCATTACAGTTATCCATAATATATTTAGAATAAAAGCTTAAGCACACCACGGTGTCATAAAATATAACACAAGAGTACTATTGTTTTACAAAAGATTGCTTATAGAGCAAGAGATTTACAATAAACTAAGAGTTCTTCAAAAGGACTCAATAGTGAGTCCCAACCTAGACCATGGGAACCACCCTACACTGCATCATCTTCACCATCCTGAGTACCACTAGGGGTTTCCACATCTGCTCACACCAATAGAATTGGTGATCATTGCAAAAAGGCAAAGTCATACAAAATACAGAACACAAATAGAAGGGTAAGCTAGAGTAAAATATTTTAACATGTTATCGAGCAAGCAAATGATAAAACAAGTTATAATCAAACGAAACAGTAGGCACCCAAATCATGTGAAAGCAAACAATTACAAGACTCTTCCACTCAATATCCGGATCATACGCTTCGTATAGAATTCTAAGCTGTGCAGAGTCTAGGGGTTATCACCCAACCACACAAAAGGTTAATCCTCTAATGTCTTGGGCCCAATATGTTTCAAGACTAGGACCTTCTGCCACTCTCACCACATAAGCCGTTCCGCTTATGTGAACATGACAAGATATCTTCCTTTATCTATACATCTCCTATATCAAGTGTACACTAATCACCATCACCAAGAGTTTTCCTTAAAACTCTTGTACCAACAAAATTCACATGTCATATCAAGCATTCAATCATCATGCCAAAACACCACTATCATACAATTCCATACCTTAATTCATTCCAAGCATACTAATTTCAGTTCTTACCAACCAAATTACTCATGCACATTCACATACTTCATACATTATCAAGATAAACAATCGGCCACAGAAGTAAAAGACATTGAAATCGTAACCATGGAATTGCTGATCTCTTGTAATAAACGAGCCACATTGATTTCAAAACAGCTACGATTTCAGGGTACACACCACATAGTAATTGAGCTAATGTTATGATTATGTACGGTTGTGGCTACCGAAGCATGATATCTTTAATTTAGACTTCAATAAAAAGTCACAACTTTTTTAGGAGAATTCAATCAACAATGTAAATGATGCAAAAATAGATCTTGCATTTAACTTAAAAAAAAATTCTAACTAATAGATATTGTTTGATGATTTCATCTAAAAAATTATATTATTTAAAAATTCTTGACACAAAGGTAAAAAATATCTTTATATAAGTCCACTATATTTAAGTCATGATTCATGTAATATTGTAAATAATGTTTAATAGATCGTGTATTCATTATTCTCAATTTCCTAACGATTGAACTGTCAACAGATAAAATCTTCAAGTAATAGTTAATATCTTTTACTGTATAAACATTATTTATATTAATGAAAAACAAATGAAAATATCTGTATTAAATGAATGTAAAAGTATATCAAAGTAATTTTTTTTATATTTTATGAAAGAGCACTTTTATTTTCCTTATGTGTGAACACATGCCTTTAGTGGATGAACAATTATACATTTATTTTAGGTATTATGCACATCTTTTACTTATTGTCTAGAACAAACAATTCACGGTGAAATAGCTCCTGTTTTTTTTTTTTTACTATAGTATCTCTTTATAAATAAATAATTATATTTTAATTATCATGAGATATTTTAATTTCAACAAAATAAAAAAATTGAAGTAAATCTATCATTATCATGAGAATTATGAATGTCTGGAGTCTTATGTTATCATTAACATCCTTTAAAAATCCTTCTCAGTATATCATTTCAAGATTAATCATCATCAATGTTAAAACTTCTTATTAAAATCATCTAAACTATCCCAAAAGTTCAAAACTTCCTATTAAAGTCATCTAAACTATCCCAAAAGTTCAAAAGAAAACTTACAAAACCTCTTTCAAAGATTTGAATTATTCTGTATCTGGATGAATCGATATTATTACATTCCAATTCCTTCCCGATACCTCGGAACCGAATTGAATCCCAAATTGACGGGTTAGTGTGAGCTTATCCATGCAGTTATGCACCCTTCGAATAGGAATCTATTTTCTGAAAGATCTCAGCTTTCGTGCGTTGGTGGGTCTTCGAGATCCTTTCGATGACCTATGTTGTGTTGAAGGAATATCTATATGAAAAGATAGTTCTATTTCTATTCGATTAGTATTTTCTATTAGTATTAAATTCGTTTGAGTTAGTGATCTTTGAATTTATTATAGGAATGTGACATGATCATCCGCAAGTAATGTAAAACTAATAGTAAAATGTTTGAAACTACTACCTAAATATTTAAATAATTGTTATATGAATTTTAATAGGCATTTGAATAAGAAATAGAAAACAATAAATATCGAAAAAGTATGTAACAATAAAATTCAAAACATTGACTTAATAAACCCAATCTAGTGAAAAATATATTTATTAAAATCATATCTAACCCACACAAACGTTAAAAGAACAAAAAAATTATGTTAAATGAAAACAAAGAAGAAATTTAAAGAAGGAACTGACAACTGAAAAGTGATTGAAAAAAATATTTATACACTATTTAATCAAAATAAAATAAAAAATTACAGCTTTTTTAATAAATAGCTTACTTGTTTAATTACAACTCTTTCTATTATTTTGTTGTTTCAAATGCATTTTTGTTCAAGACAGCTTTAATTCCCTCTAACGGTTGTTCGATTTGGAAAAGTGTTTCCAAAACCACTAACTTCATTTATAAATTTACTACTTTAAAAAAACTTCTATAATTTACCCCGCTTTCAACTCTAAAATTAATTGCTTAAATTCCAAATGAAAAACCAAAATTACATAAGTTGATAACGAAAACCTATTTTATCACAGATTCACTTAAAACGGATAAACATAGACCAAGTAAAATTGTAAAAAATTTTAAGGGTTAAATATGTTTTTGTCCCTCAAGTTTCAGCAAAATTTGAAATTAGTCCCTCATCAAAACTTTTGACCAATTTAGTCATTCATCTTTCAAAATACGTGAATTTAGTCTTTTTAACCAAATTTTGTTAAGTTTATCTGACATTTCAAGCGCATTTCATGATAATATTTAAATTAACATTGAAGCAAAAATATGTCAAACAATATAAACAATTTAAATACTATCATGAAATGCACTTGAAATGTCAAATAAACTTAACAAAATTTGGTTAGAAAGATTAAATTCACACATTTTGGAAGATAAAGGACTAAATTGGTCAAAAGTTTTGATGAGGGACTAAACCCAAATTTCGCTCAAACTCGAGGAACCAAAAACATATTTAACCCAAACTTTAAAGACGAACTTGAATGAATTTAAATAATCAAATATGCCAGCTAATGGTTCTCAGCCTGTATTTTTGGCCTATGCATAATTCGTACAGCAGCAAAAAGAGGGATACATTTTCCAAACGAACTCAGAATTTAAAAATTCGAACTCCTTTCAAACATGAGACACCAAAATGTTACTTAATCCGCATTAAAAAAAAAACAAATACTAACCGGTGAAAAGAAAATTACCAATAGAATGTACACTGAAAAAACTAAAAAAAAACAATAGCAAATTAGTCAAAACGATTTTCTATCTTCAATTGTATAACTACAACTGTGCTCCATACCTAAAATATCAAATTACCTATAAAACAAAGTAAAAAAATACAGGAGGCGAAAACAGTTGACATCTCATTTTGTGAACTCAGTAATAACTCCCGTAATAGGCTTGAGGAACTGCAGCAGGTTGCTGTGCAGGGGCTGCAACAGGTTGCGCATAGGTCTGTTGAGGAACCGCCGGCTGAAATTCAAATTCATAACAAAAGAATCACCCTTAATAAAACTAACCATGCTTATGTTTACCAGAATCTATCTATCTATCTAAATATATAAACAACAAACAACGTTAGGTGAGTCATAAAAAAAATTGCACGGAACTCTGCATATTTCCTTTATTCGTTCACTTTCCCTTTTTCAATACAAAAACAAAATCACAAAATAAAAGTCCCATGAACAACTGAATAGAATTGTATCGACTAATCCGAATACATGTTAGAGGGAAAATAATCATAAAAATATAGAGAAACTGGTTGTACCTGTGCAGGATAAGAAGGAGGGTAGGCACCGTATGCAGTACTAGGTGGAACTGATGCGGGCAATTGAGAATTTGCATAATTGCCGCCATATCCAGCATAAGCCCCATAGGAAGCCTGTACCAAATCAGAATGAATCAGTATAGAACATATATGACTCTATCAACCTGCCGAAACAATTGGCGGAGAATGACACCAGATTGACCACAAAATAATATAACAGTTTCAATTAAACAACGAATTAATATTACACCTAACTCAGGTGCTTATTTTATGAATATAGGTGTACAAACACTCAATGACACAGAACACCAATAAAAAATGTTAGCTCCATCATAGAAATACTAATCATTTTGGTACACAGCAATATAGGTGTACAAACACACAATGACACAGAACACCAGAAAAAAATGTTAGGTCTACCATAGAAATACTACTCATTTTAGTACACACCAAAACAATGCACATTCATGACACACTTTTTGTGTACACATTATCTTATTTTACCCTTAATTATATTTTAATTTTCAATATTTCAAACCCTAAAACTATTATTCTCTTCTTTTATGCAAATATGAATCTATATTGTCTTTCCAATATTGTTTTCATTCAAATTATAAATTACACGTCAAATTATAATAACACATTTTATAATTAAATAAAATTATAAAATTAAAATTAGTATAAAGATTAATTTTAACTAAAAAATGAGATAGTATAATAAGAAAAATGCGGAAACACAAGCTCAATGGCGCTAACTTTGATAAAGATGCTTAAAGCAATCATGGAGTTAAACTGCAAGAATTTAAGGAGAAATTATACTTTAATAATGCTGAAGCTTAATAGAATGGGTTTGTCACATATTATATGTCCACATTCGTTTCTAAAAACACAATCAGGATGATATCTGATTAACAAGTATAGCAAACAAAAGTAGGGAACATGGAGTTAGCTTAGCTTGACAGATTTGACAGTCTAAACAGCCTAAAACAATATCCAGGGTCAGTGATTCACACGTATAAACCCTACATACACAATAAGCCAGCAAATAAGAAGAAAGGATACTATACCTGTTGGGTGTAACCAGCAGTCCATTGTTGCCCTTGTGCTTGTGTAACCGGAGGCCAAGTTTGAGGTTGTACTCCATAATTAGTCCATTGGTTTTGTGCATTTGGATACGCACCAACCACGGATTGGGCAGGTGATTGAGCAGAATAAGCTCTTGACACTTTAACTTTGTCTGAAGCTAAGAAATCCTCAGCATGACGTTTTTTCAACTCTGACATGCTTCTGTGTGGCAGAAACAATTTGGCATGCCTATCCTCTGCCCTCTTGATTGATTGAACATCTCCAAAGAGATTCAAAAACTAGAAAATAAACAATTCAAAAAAATGAATAATATTCAAATTCAACATGTAAAGTATAGAAAGACAAAGGAGGCCTTTGAAGAAAGAGACACATACTCATTAAAAAATTAAGATATAATAATTCTTTGAAAACAATAGCAAAAGACCATCAAATATGTGTACAATATCGTAGAAAATGTATCCAATTAAGATAATTATAAAGAGAAGAGGTAACAAAATAAAGATATATTATACTGCCAATGGTATATGTGAAGCAGTGTTACAATAAACTACCATTTCAAAACCGTTCAAAGAGACACACGTTAAATTCAAGGCAATTACCATTTCAAAACCGTTCAGAAAGACAAAAGTTAAATTCAAGGCAGTGAAACGTATCAATATCACCACTGCTAAATTCCCTCCACTGACTCCTATATTTTTGTACTGTGAACATGTTCAACTTTCTACTTTGGTCATGATTATTCAGTTTTCATTCAAAGACTTGAATGAAATTCTAATTTCCTGGCATACATCAGTGCCCCCTAGTTACACCAAGCCATGACAATTATCCGATAATAAGACTAGTACTGCAAATGAGAGAGGTTAGTGTTAAAAGAACTAAACTTCAGATCAAGGGCTGTCAAAATTAATAAATTAAACCAATCTTGATATGATTACCATTATCTCTTCTCAATCTCATTACTCGAAAAGACAAAAACACCCCCACACACTAGACACAGAAGCAAGCACAACCAGCATACAAAGACAACATATTTAAATTTACCAATCATTAACCACTTTAATCACCTGTACTTTCATGTCACAACCTCAAGCTTAACAATTATCAGTAGACTGTAGATTAAACCATTATATATTTCTTTACTTAGCATCAATTTGATTTCACGTTTCAAAGTTGATGTAATTCTTCACAGTCAGTAAAAGCCGTGCCTCACGGGGCAGTCAGTTACAAGGATCAATCGACCCACTGGAAATTTAGACATGGAATAATAACTAATAAACATACACCAGAAAAAGTAAAATAATATCCTAAAGGCAATATTTAATTACTCAAGGAAACTTATTTAAAACACATTCTAGAACATCCTTCTGACAAGGACTTACCTCCAGAAAAATACTAGAAAGTTCTTCACGCTCAATTGCACTTGCTACACCAGGACTCTCCGAGTTAGGCATTATGAATTTGCAAACCGATGACTCCAGAAAGTCAATATCAACTTGCTTTGGCAAGGGTTGAATAGCCTCAAAATGCAATAAGGCCTGCATGTTATTGAATTAAGAATCTGATTAGATATGAGTGTAAAATAAGATGAAATAGGGTTTTAGGATTAATCTCCCTTGTGTAAACCCTACACAAAGGACAGTTTATTTATATTGATAATGGGCCAAATCCCAGAAATACATAATGGGCTGAGCCCAACTATTAAACACAATATTATATCATCTAACACTCCCCCTCAAGCTGGTGCATACAAATCGTATGTACCAAGCTTGTTACAAAGATAATCAATTCTAGGTCCTCGAAGAGACTTAGTGAAAATATCTGCTAATTGATCACTTGAATTGACAAACTCGGTCTTGATGTCCCCGGATAGGATTTTTTCTCGAATGAAGTGACAGTCAATTTCAATGTGTTTGGTCCTCTCATGAAAGACAGGATTAGAGCTAATATGAAGAGCAGCCTGATTGT
>Ga0209589_1004962_pt1 | contig 22791 bp, 9 predicted proteins | sample CowpeawhiteBW_FD_187525 | JGI IMG/M metagenome (GOLD analysis project Ga0209589, IMG submission 187525) | Root nodule microbial communities of legume samples collected from California USA - Cow pea white BW (SPAdes) (version 2) | ecosystem: Host-associated > Plants > Roots > Nodule | place: USA...
TGGACACATGGAGTATTCACCCGACCGTTCCCAGGGTAAGTCCCCTCCACGTCTAGACTGGATCAAGTCCAACGACGAGGACCTCCTGCTACTCCTCACGACATAATCCATTATGCTCTATCTGAGCTTGAATGATTATTGGAGTTTCAGGATACCAACCATTATAGATTCCTTACATCCTTACACACACTACAATTCCACTTGGATTTCCCTTGAAATTCCATTTCAACCTCATCTTCTCATAATTTGTATTCATCCAATTTAATCATACAATACATCAATGGTAGCATTCCAACCATACAGGGCCTAAGTTGCACAAGGATACATTAAAACATACATTTCCACCAAAGAAAACAGAATTAGAGCACTACTATTGTCGTAGCTCTCGCTCAGGCTAAAAAGTCTAGCCTAGGCGAGAGGTCATCTCGCTCAGGCGAACCAGTCTCGCCTGGGCGAGACACTAACAGTGGCAAAAAGAGAAAACTTGGGCGAACTCTCGCTCAGGCTACGCTGGTTCGCCTAGGCGAGATCGTCTCTCGCTCAGGCTAGGCGAGACTTCGCGCAAGAATAGAGGTGCGTCTCCTGGTGTTTTCGCTCAGGCGAGCGTCACTCGCCTAGGCGAAAATACTAGGTCACAAACCTGTTCCCACATGCAGTGGATCAGTTTGCCTCAAGCACAAATCAATTATTCACCAAATCATGTAATTCAAACACTAATTCATCTATCAAACACGTAATTCAGGCTCATCTACGGATTTTCTATTCAAATTAAGAATAGTGGTTAGCTTCCCTTACCTGTTATCCTGTTTAGACAACTTTATAAACGTCATCGTCTTTAACTCCACAGGATGCTCTATCTACCCATAGAAACATCACAAGATCGATCAGGACATACCGTTATGATCACTGACCAACATAAACTCATACTGATGATTAAAACGTCGCATGCAAGCGGAAGAGGGCTTGCATGCAACAAAAAACAGAAAAAGACTAAAAAGAGAGCAGAAACTCAACTTACGCGAACGGAGAAACTGATCGGTCCAATTTGAAGAGCTTGCCGAGAGGATCAATCCTACGGTTTCGGTTCTTCAATCAGACGACCAGAGAGACAAAACCTCTAGAGAGAAGTCAGAGAACTTTAGAAAAGTGGTTTCTAGAGAGATGATGTGTTTTAAAATAATGAAACTCGTTTATAACAATTTTATTTATACTAAAACCTTTTAATATTAAAATAATCGAGTCTCACTATTTTTGAACCACTATCACTTTTAAAACACCATTTTCTAGGATCTTACAACGGGTATAAATTGCTTATCATAATCTAAAATGTAATTTATATGCTTAAAAAGATCTATTTATTAACTTTTTTAATTGAAATATAATATATGCTTTAAAATTTATTTATAAAAAAATGCTAATTATTTAAAATAAATATCTATTGTGGATGTTGCATAAGGTAAAATATAGATGAAATATGTATTAAAATTATTATAAAAATTTAAAAATTATTAGATTTTTTGAGTATAAATCCATGAGATTAATTATTAAGCTCGTTTGTTTAAACTTAAAATTAAAGTTACTTATTATAAAAGGCTATAATTTATTTTATCACAAATTAGGGATTTGTTCATTATGTATTTGGGCTTTAAGTTCAAGCCCAGTCCAGATTTCTCGCATTTGTGCTCGGTCCAACACCAATAAACCCTAATTTAGTCTTTGACACTTTCATTCTTCACTGCCTATTTAACCGAACCTATTGCCCCATTTCTTTTCATCTTCCTCTTCGTCACTCATTTCCGCATTCTTTTAGCAGTTTAGAGTTAATCATGTTCTCTGCAATCGGGTCGGAATGTTTCTGAAGTTCAGGCTTTTGTGCAATTGATTTTCTGTATTTTGATGATGTATGATTCCTCTTCTTAATCTTGGTTTACAAAATGAAGTTTTAGGTTTTGTTTGTGTGCAGTGACGAGACAATTTTGTGGACTAGAGTTTCTGATCTGGGTACTTACTCAGAAGTTGATTATCAAACCCTTGGCTGTCTGAGCACATCAAAGTTTCGAAAATTAAGTATTTTTTGAACTTTTTTCATGTGGATCTCATCCTTTTTCATATATCATTGATTTGTTGTATTCAAAGTATGCTGAATTGGCTTGAGAAAATAATTTGGCTTATGATGATAATTTAATTATCTTAGCGGATTTCAGTGAGATTTTTATCAATGATCTGATTGTTACACACACTGAAGCCATTGTTTGATTGTTTTAACATTTGTTTCAAGAATTGATGGGTTTTGTTAAATAGGTAATGCATGATAGTGATTGAGTACTAATGGGCATGTTAATGGTGCTATGATGAGATGAAACACTTTAGTGTTTTTGGGCAGTGGACGTAACCGAAAGGTTTCGCCGTGAGCCTTCAATTTAACGACTTCTCCTTCCACTGAGTACCATAATTAGATATTATTATTTTTATACATTAGGAACATCATTTGAGTGAATGCAGATCCTTTAGTATTAGGGACAGTTAGGATCATTGTTTTGCGGTTTTGTATTGCGTCCATTACCAATTCCCGGGGATATGTGGTTCCTTCTGGTATAATGGCTCGGACGCTAGATTTATGATGTGGTCATCCTGATTGATGGTTTCATCGTCGTACCATTTGGTCTTGGAAACGCCACCAACATTGTTACTTCAAATCAAATCAGAAGAAATTTTAGTTTAATAATGATTGAAGTTCCTTGTATAGGTACTTTAGATCAGAAAATGGTAATTTAATTATGATAGTATTTGATTATATAGGTAAATTTTACTTTTAATTGGATGATTGTGATTGCAGTTGATCATATTTCAAATCATCAGTATACACAAATTTTGTGTTTGTGAAATTGACATTTGATTTTGTAATTTGAATTGTGTGCTATGAAGAGACAATTTTGTGGACTAGAGTTTCTGATCTGGGAATATACTCAGAAATTGATTATCAAACCCTTGGCTGTCTGAGCATACCAAATTCACAACTTTTTACTTAATGATATTTTAGTCTTTATATTTTCATTAGTTTTCTGTATACTGAGACTTTTTTTGGCTTGTGATGATAATTTCAATATCTTAGCGGATTTCAGTGAGATTTGTATCAATGATCTGATTGTTACACACACTGAGGCCATGGATTTTATTTTGTGTAGATTATTTTGTGTTTGTTTATTATCGTGTTGCTTGAAATCTATGATAACATTCTGAAATGTTTGTCTAGATTGTTTGATAATCTATGATAAACCTTCTCCAGTTTTTGAAGTTTGTTCGATGAGTGAATGTTCACAGATCAAATTCAAGATGATGTTGTGTTGAAATGTAGAAAATATTTGTAGAATTACAGAGGCAGTTCTATTTCAAAACTAAACTCTACACGGATAATATCTCTTTTTAACTCAGTATTTTACCAACATTTCATTATTTAAAGTTTTCCTTAAATAAGAAAATATAAAGAATTAGTATGCAGATTACTAACTGAGAACTCGATTAATAATTCCATTTATTTTCCATCAATACGTTGGTTTAACTTACAAAACACTAAAATTAAAATCAACAATTATACCTTGTACAGTAAAATATCAATCACTCACATACGTTCTGTACTAAGTAAGTACTAAATTTAAGTTATGCACAGGTAATATTTCTTTTAAGCATTCACTTTATGAACAGATCTATAATTAATGTTTTGGTAAGAGTAAGAAGATAAAGAAATAGAAAGGAATTTTCTAACAGAAGTTTTTAGAATTAATTTAAGAATGTATGTATTCAACCTTATCACTAGTCTAAAGGATTATGATATTTACCAATCTGTTAAAATCACCATGGAAAAGTTAACAGTATAACTTTCCTTTTCTAAGAAGAGTATTCTGACTTACAAATTTCTTAGCAAAATGAGGCATGGAACTTCACAACATACAAAATGCCCCTGTTTGGAAATAGAGTTAGTTTAAAGTCACTGAATATTCTAGGATGCCTTCTAGCCATGATGCAACATGAATATACTCTCAAGAACACCAGAAGTCCAACATATTCCAACGAATAATACATTACTATATACATGCAATACTCTGTCAATTTAACTTCAAGGGAAAAGCGTAAATAATATTCCTCTCTTGAACACACTAGCTTAACGTAGAGAATAAGGTATTATGTGAACAACACATTTTACATCAACAGAGAGTTGAAATATTCATCCACATTCAACATTCAACTTATCTTCAATGTGAGTTCTTGTATGTGGAAAAAGCAATAAAAAAAAAAATACAAACAACTGAAATATTTAAATTACAAATTTGGCTGTTAAAGGTTTAATTTCAATCATTTGATACTTTATCTTTCAAACAATCTCCTCATCTAATATGGAACAAAAGAATGCCGGCACATCCTACAAATTGGAAATTGGAATAGCCAAATATTTCCTCTGACTTTACAACTTATGTATTTAAATTATAAATTGGGCTGGTAAAAGGGTAAGGTTGATAGTCTTAGAAATTGGACTTAGGGTTTCACTCAACCAAACCATGTGGAATTAGACCACAAAATTTCCAAGTTAAAATTATGGGAACTACCAAAAGAGGTCACAGTTGGCAAGCTAAGCGTGACACAATTTAACCGACCAAACTACAAAGGAAACGATACAATAGTTACAAAGCAATAATTTAAAGGACAGAGGCGGGTAATACAAGAGCCATGTCAATTTAATCTATCATCTATGTAGTGTCACTTAGGAATGAAAAATAAAACTGGATCCGGAGGTATCCGCATGTAAAATCCGTGGTAGATAATTGATATATGTGAATAACTGGTAGTGGATATTTTAAAAATTCATTTATAAACAGGTTGGATGTGGGTATTATATTATTCATACTTGCGGGTATCCGTTATTAAGTTAAATTTAATTAAAATTAAAATTCAATTTATATTTTATTAGATTAAATCTAACTTAAATTTAAATTTAATTTATATTTTAATAGATTAAATCTAATTTAATTATATATATTTTTAATTTTATTTTAAAAATTTATAAAATATCTTTTTTTAGATATTTGTGGGTATTTACGGATACCCGTGAGTTTTTAAATACTCGCAGATATTTTTTAAATGGGTACCTGACAGATAAATGGACAGGTAGTAGGTGGATTCTTTTCTTTTTGTGCGAAGGGTTGCATATACATACTATTTGTGCCTGACCCGACCTGACTGTTTATTCCTAGTGTCACTGGTAAGCACATAGACAGTAATAGTAAAAGTACAAAAGAAAAAAACCTAAGAAGGAAGAAGGGTATTATGATAAATTTAAAAACAGAAAAGGGAATGACAAGAAAACCATAAAAACGCACAATTATCAAAAATATAAGTAAGGGTATTTATGGATTTTTCTTAGTATTTGTTTTCCTAATCATATAGTAGATTAGTGGGCATGGGCAACTTTTATTTCTCAATTTCTTTATTGTTGTGTAAAGTTATTTATGTCATGTTTGTTCTTTCAATAAAACATAGGGTGAGAATTCCTTCTTAGGTTATGTTCGTTTCTTCATATTTACTATAGACGCGGATGGGACTACGAGTGATACTATGTTCGTTTCTGCAGATTATTGTTGATGTGCTGTGATGAATTTGGAGAAGAGATCCAAATTTTCATCCCTCTTGGTTGAACAGATTTAAAGAGAAACATCTTGCATTTACTAAATTAACCTTTATAATTTTTTATATTTCTCACTTTACTGTATATTGGAAGTACCAAAGATTACGGAATTCAAAAGGGGATGTTTGAAGAGTACTCAGGTGTATTGCAAAGCTGATAATCCATGAGGTATGTTACCATTAGAAGGGATTCAATCCCATATTTGTTGGAATCGATCCATGTGTGTAAATTGGAGAGGGATTTGATCCCACTTTTATGAATATTCAATCTCCATTGTTTCATTGTTTCGAAACATTATTAAAATATATCATCAAAAAACATATTATTTTATTAACTTTTATAATTTATTTTTTCAATTTTAATAGTAAAAAAATAACAAAATAATTATAACTTATACAAATACCAATTTATATTACTTATTATATAAAGGACAATATGGTAATCTATCTATTATTTCTATTAAAATATTTATTTTTTAATTTATAACATCACTCAAATCACTCACAAAATCTCACAAATTTTACTTTCAAATTTACTCGGTATCACCTCTAAATACCTTAAAAAAGATAACAGACAATTTATTCTCAAATCCACTCAAACTCATTCACTCCCTCTCCCTGAAATCCATCTACCAAGTGAACACAAACATTTGATCTTTTACGCATATTCTGGGAGAGTCCAACGAAGTCACAGGTTTCATTTACCATATAAGTGGTTTCTCATTTATACAACAATATATGAATCGATCACATTTTGTATAACCAAGATATATAATGCATATAAGAGATATTAATTATCATCTGGGTCCTTCAAACTTTAGCATCTTAGATGTTGCTTCCTGCACCCATACAAATTTCTTCATCCACACCATCAGAACAATTAAACCCTAGTAGCATCTTTTATATGAGCATTATACGAGAGGTTTTACCATTGTCATTGTATTCTCCCAAAATCGTATCTTATTCTCACCAACCAACTTCACCAATTGTTTGTCTCTCGTAATCAATTTTCAATGCCTAATTAAGCTTCACTTTAGAAAACAATCTCAAATACTTAATTAATATCCATCATAGATAACAATGTCCAATACTTAAATAACACCCTCCTGAAAACAAAATAAAACTGAGTCATGACTCACTCTCCCATTAAAAACCAGTAACATTAAGAAAAACGGCCACATCAAGTATTTTTTAATAAATTTATTCCCATATTAATATTTTCCATGATATTAGAAATAAATTGAAGAAAATGGACAAATAAAAAACCATTAAACCTTTTTATTTCTAAATTGGAAATTTGAAAACTCGTTTTTCTGCTCACATTAGATTTGGTTAACAATTTGAGAGATAAGTTTAACTCGAATTTTTGAAATAATACTCCAACTATTTCCATTTCTCTCTCTCTCTTTGCATAACTCATGAGTTTTTCGATGAATGAAAAGAAATAAATATTTAATACTTGTTCTATACATATACTTTTGTATTCTTCGTATTATTTTTATTCCCAATATTTATATGCGCAAGAATAAAAAATTGTAATTTCTATCTCCTTGGAAACTATCTAACGAAGTATGTATTAGCGTTGTAATTAACATAATTTCTAAATAAAATTTAGGTTTAATTACACATTTTATTTATATTTTTGTCAAAAATATACTCAAATCTTCTTTTTAGTCTCAATTTAGTTCAAATTTCTAAAAATTTATGCAATTCATTCCAATGTTTTTAAAAATTGATTCAATTTTATTATTTTTGTTAAATTTATTGAAACGATTTTTCACTAAATTTAATATTAGGATTATATTAATTGCATTAACAAAACAAATCATCATTATTAAGGTCTTCAACTTTGATTAAAAATTCTTGATTAGTGTCATGAAATTTAACGAAAAACACGAAATTGCATCATTTTTTCACAGATTAAGACCAACTTGCATCAATTTTCGCAAATCGAAACCAAATTGAGACTGAAAAAAATGAAGAACCAAGTTGACTTTTTTGGATGAAAACATGAGATCAAATAAATAATTAAATCTAAAAATTAAAAAATAAATGTTATTTTTGATACGAGAAAGGATGATTGATGGTTGACTCAAGTGTTGCATGTTTATATTCCTACATCAAGTTGTTGTAGATGACAAGATTCTTATTGCAAAAACTAATAGATAACACGATTCTTATTGCAAACACAGTTGGTTCAACATATGGAACTGTCATAAGATCCTTCATATATGAAAAAAAGAACCAAAACATTGTATGAATTTCAGATGATTAGGGTGAGAAGAATATGCATGTCAATAACAAAACCAAGACACCCTCCAGCAAGAACCCATGGGAAGCAGGTGATAGGTAAATAGAAGCAATATATGAATTAATAAAATTGATAATAAGTATAATAGGACTTACTGATCTCGTTCATGCAACATGATTATGTGACAATTTTATAATAATTGAAATGAGAGTCCTTTTGCTTAATTTAGACTTTGTTTGGATTGAAGAGAGGATAGAAACGATGTATTGTACAATATTTTATTTTGGATTGAGGAAATGGTAGGAAAAAAAAAAGAAAATAAAAAGTGAGATCGTTTTAGTTGAGAAAAAGTAAATGAAAAAGTTTGTAATTTATTTGATTGATTTATTGGAATAATTAAAGTATATATTTAGGAAAGAAGAAAGTTATAATTATTTAAATAAATTTAAATTTTTACCTAAAACAAATATTTAAAATATAAACTCAGATAAAACTTAATTTTAAAGTAAAGTTCAAATAAAAATTGTATAATAAAATATTGATGTGAAGTAATTTAGTGTTTCTAAAAGAATATTAAATGAATTGCGTATAAATTCTTAAAAAGTAATTTTAATTTCATAGATTTAAATAAAAATATTAACCTATACAAAATCAAATTTTAAATAATTCTTTAATAATTAATATTTTCTCAAGATATTATTTTTTATTAGTTGAATTTCATCTTTAATACTTAAATATACTACCTATAATTATCGGATAGTAGGTAACTAATACTTAAATGTATATTAGTTATTGGTAAAGATTTTTGTTAAGTGTGTTTTACAAGTTTTATTGGTATATTGTAAAACCTATTTCTTTTTTAATATATGTGCTAGTAAAAAGAAGGTAAAGTCAGTCCAATCTTCCAAAACCCTCTCAACTTCCTCACCACCTTTTCTCTCAACTTTTCTCCCCTTCCTAGCTATTGTTCTCCTTTCTCACTCAACCATTTCATGAGCAGAGACAATTTTTGGAAGTGCTGAGGAGATATCTGCCTTGCGCATCGATAAAAAAACGTGGATAGGGTAAACTACTCTTATCTCAACTCAAAAAGGGGAAAACTAGGTTGTTTTTTGTTTAGGACTCTTTCTCGACAAGTTTAGTATCGTTGAGGTAAGGGAAGCTACGGTTCTTAAAGATTTCGAAATATTTTTTACTTGTTTTAGTCTTGAATCGTATTTTAAAATGTTGATTGATGTTTATATTGTATGGGGAATGAACTACGTGTTGTTTGGATATTTTTTATTTTTATTTTTTTTACATGTGTGAGCAGGTGAGAATCTGTTATTTTTGCCTAGGTGAAAAACCTTTAGCCTAAACGAGAATAGTAGAAGACTCACCTTTATTTCTATTCGAATTATTGCTTAAGCGAGAATTCTCGTCCAAGAGAGAACAGTCTCGCCTAAGCGAGAAAGTCTAGCTTAGGCAAGAACTCGCAGATTTACGCTATGCTTTTTGTTTGAGTTCTTGTTCAGGCAAGAAGTTTCTAGTTTGAGCGAGAAGACCCTATCGATTGAACGAGAACTTCTAGTCTAAGCAAGAATGGTGTAGATTTGTTTTAATCCTCTGACTGAATTTGTGTTGATTGAATTCCCTTCTAAAAAAGCACGAAGTGAGGCTATGCATGTATAATGCAATACTTATGAGGCTGGACTCGATGTGTGGCATGAGATAACATGTGAATCATGTGAGGGTTTCATGGAGAACTTTCTTTAGTAGTAATATAGTGTCTGTAGTGACTTATGGATTTAAGTAAGGTTACATCCTAACACTCTAATGATCATTCAAAATAATATAGAGTAGAATGGTTTATGTAGTGAGAGTAGCAGGAGGTCCTAAGGCAAGATAATGGCCTTAGATGATCATGGATTTATCTTGTGTGTGGTAGGGTGAAACTTATTGGCAATGACTCTGCAGAGCAGTAGAGACCACCACAAGTGCATGTAATGTATATGGATAATCGAGTTAGAGAGTCTTCTATTGTTTACTATCACATGTTACTTGTGTTTCCTAACTTGTTTATTTATCTGTTAAATTATTTTCACTAGCTTACCCTTCTTTTGTGTTATACTTTCTTGTTGTGTTTTCTTTTTGCAATGATCACCAATGTTGGTGTGAGTAGATGAGGAGATATCTGTTGATCATCGGGATGGTAAAGACGTTGCTGTCTAGAGTAGACGATTTAGATATATGCTTTTTTTTCTGAGCATCTTTTAAAGAACTTGTCTTATGTCTTCTATGCTCTGTTAAGCAATCTTTTACAAAACTTTTATGTCTTAGTATGTTTATTGGATTGTTATGCATCCATGGTCCTTATGTTTATCTAGTATATTTTGAATAACTCTAATGGTTGATTCTAGTATACTTCTTGTCTTTTGCTCTATTATATTATATCATGTGATATTTTATTTATTAGAAGTTTTTTATTAAATGGAATGTCACATATATTGTTCTTCAGCAACAATAAATGTACATGTTAAATCAAATAGTCTATTGAAATTATTTATTTGATAATTTTACAATAATTGAAATGAGTCTTTTTGCTTAGTTTTTAGACTTTGTTTGGATGGGAGTGAGGATAGAAACGATATGTTGTACGTGTAGAAAAAAGAAAACAAAAAAAAATGAAAAGTAATTGATTTAACCGATTAATAAAATAAATCTAACTATATATTAATATTTTTAGAAAAGTTTATCAAATAATTCAAGTTCAAATAAAATTGTATGATAAAATATTGATTAAATTTAATCTTTCTAAAATAAATTTGTATTAATCGCATATAAATTAAAAAAAAACAATTTTTTAAATATTATTTTAATTCCATAGATTTAATGGTTAATATTTTAAATATGTATAAAATCAATTTTTAAATAATTTTTCAATAGTTAATATTTCTGTCGCTAAAGATATTATTTTTTATTACTTGATTCTTTTCTTTAACACTCAAGAAAAAAAAATACTATCAATAAATATTAATTAAAGGATTATAGATATGAGCATGTTAAAAATATCATGATATTAATACCCACTTTATCAACTAGTAAATAATAAAAAAATATTTGTATTTATTATCTGCAAACGTTCATTAAAAGTATTTACCTAATATTCGTTGCAAAATTTACGTACATTTATAATCCTAATCTATCTTTTCACTCACTTTACCGCTGTTGCATGACCTCTTTCTTAGCATGCTTGGGTGGAGGAAAAATATTGGTTGATATCAATAACTACCAATTCACAACCTAGAAGTAAAATGGCCATAATTAAAATGAACTTTTGTATTTATAAAAAAAAAGAAAAAAAAAATTAAAAGATAGTGAAGTATCCATGAATGGAAGTGAGGATGTGTTGATGAATTTAGTGTTAACAGTTTTATCATCTCCATTCATCTAATTACATCAAAAGCTTAAATGAAAACCATCCTTTCCCATCGGTAATCGCATTGAGCTTGGAATTTGATTTTCTAGGCAAAGCTTAAAGAAAATAGTTATTCTTGATACGAAAATAGGATTATATAGCATACGTGAACTGTAACACATTTCAATTCCTAAACCCACGTTCAGTTCAGGATGACAGCATCTCCTACGAAAGTTATTTTATGGATGAAGATAGATGCATGATGTCAGATTCTTATTGTAGATATAGCTCATGGCACTGTCATAAGATCCTCCATCTGAAAAGAAAAACGAGGTGAATTGAAGAAAATTTGACAATGAATAATAAAAGCATAATTGGATGACTTTGGAAAGATATTGCAAAATACAGGAAGAAAATCCATTTCAGACCACTTATACATTTATGTGATAAAAATACTTCTAAATAGCCGATTACTATATATCATACAAATAACTAAATGTTCACCCACCACTACAGGTTGCTTCCAATGCTTCTTTATTCCCTGTAGATGAGCCTCTCCAACAACAGCAACAACTGAGCTATTTTCCCTCGCCACTTTTAATAATGTGGAGGACATGTACCTGGATGTACTCAAATCATGTAAAATTTATAAACTCAATTATAAATAAACTTTTGACGCAGAAAATGGTCAATTGAACGTGTAGTCACCCTCGATGCTACCCTTTGTAGTACTACAAAGTTTAAAATTCATTTGCAGTCTCTCCACACCACATGGTCTAATTTTAACCAAATATCCTCCACACCACCCGTGAGCAGAGTATACCACTATTTCAGACAATTATGGCCAAGTTTCATTTTATTCAAGTTGGATAACGTTCTTCTTTATCATACATATAGTTCCGATTTCTGAGCACAAGAGATAGAGGAAAGTTGTTTGCACTAATTTCTTCACTAATATGCATATAGTCTATAATCATAGATAATGACAACATTTTTTTTGGAAAATAGTTTTATCCCCTTGTGATGCTAAGGACTAAAATATACTGTAGATGGTATCTGTTAAGAGGCATATCATTTAGCTCACCAGAAAGCTCCGGTGCTACATAGCCCCCCTGTAAAATTTCTTCAAAATATAAAATATTTTATAATTTTGTTTTTTAAATTTCACTTCTAATGCATGGCCTCCCTTAAACATTAATAATATTCTTCTCTCATCTAAATCCACCATTCCCTGGTTTACTACTTGAAAGGCATATATAGATAGTATTCCCAGAAAATAATCTCCAAAATATGATTGACTAGAAGGTTTCCCATATCCTACGATCTGAGACAAAAAAAGGCACTTGGGGTAAAAGGTCCATGCCTCCATCGTATTGAATTTCAGATCATTTGGGTGACTAGAATATGCACAAGATGTCAATACCAGAACCATATCCAAGACACCCTCCACCAAGAACCCTGTGTTAAATGGTAACATAATGGTGTGAGTCGTGTGACAAGTGTTAACTGAAGCATTCTCGAAAGTGTATGGGAAGCAGGTGACATGTAATAGAAGCAATAAGTGAAACAGTAAATTGATATTAAGTGCAACGCAACTTACTGATCCCGTTCATGCACAAGAGTCTCCATTAAAGTTGGAAACTCCTTATTCATTTCCTGTATAATCAGAGTTAGCATGTCAGCTGAAGAAAGCAAACCCAAGTTAGGATATAGACAAGAAATTCAAAGCACAAACACTATTAGATCTATAACTCGTACATGAGGATTATGAAATTTACCTTTTTCTTAAAACCACCAGAGATGGGAAAATGTTGTCGACAGAAAAGTTTAAAATATAACAATTTAAGTATATACCAAAGTGGCATCTTACTCCATGTTCTCCTGAGTGTAATCTGTCTCCATCGAAATCATAACCCATTAATACAAAAGGCTCTTCAATCCAGTTAAACCAAGTTGAAAGCTCACATCATAAAATAGTACATGATGAACATATTGACCTAATTTAGAACAGGCCCAAAGTTCTCCCATGCATATAGAAACAATTTAAAAGAGTAATTAATATGCATTAAACCTTTTACAGTAAGTATTTTTAATTGATCAAGGACTCCAGCCAGAAAAAAAAAAGTTTTATCACATAGAATAGATGACTTAGAGGTAAGTTTGAGGAATGTTGTTATGTTACATAGTTGTCATGGGTTCTAGTCACTATAACAACAAATTTACTTTTCTTTCCTTTTCTAAGGAGTATTCTGACTTGCAAATTTGCTAGCAAAATGAGATATGGAACTTCTTCATAACATACAGAATGCCCCTGTTTGGAAATTGAGTTATTTTCCAGACACTGAATATTCTACAAGGCCTTTTAGCCATGATACAACATGAATATACTCTCAAGAACTGCAAAAGTCCAAGATATTCTAATGAATAATGCATTACTATATACTTGCAATACTAAAAATTTAACTTCAAGAGAAAAGCATACAAAATATTCCTCTGTTTAACACACTGGCTTAATGTAATGAATAATACTATTATGCGAGCAACACATTCAAGTACATTCTTTATTATTCAGAGGAATATTTTACATCATAGAGTTGAAATTTTCTCCGCATTCAACATATTAGAATGAAAACTCATCTCACATGTATAGGGCGATCACCAAGTATCACTTTGGCGCCATACTTGATGGCTTCTTGATATGCCACACGAAACTCATTTCCAGGAAGGACATCAAGCTCACTAGCTCTCTGTCAGAAACTTAAGGAGTAAATTACAAGATATTTATTGAACGTTCAGAGAGTGATAATTGAAAACCTATTAAAGGATGAGACATGATTGTCAATAAACCTGCCTTGGCACAGCACCAGCCATAAAGTACTTCAAACATGTGATGTTTTCTCTTCAACATTGTAACCATTTCTTCGTCAGTGGGTACGTGTATCTGAAAGAATAAAAAAGTAATAATCATACAAACAAACAACTGAATGAGAACCAGATTAATATGATGGAATCGAAGAAGTTAGTTACTAGATTTGAATAAGACAAGTGGAAAATTAAACAACAACAATTACAATTATCATTTCATTGCTTTAACAGATGATTATTTTCTCCTAAGAAAAAGGAAAATAAACTAAGCTATTCACAAGTTGAAAGCAAAAAAGGTTGAAATCATCAAGGTAAAATGAACTTCTATGCGTGTTTCGTCCTTCAGTGAAACATCACGTAAGCCATTCAATTATTCAGCCATCTGATACTTTATCTTTCAAACAATCTCCTCATCTAATATGGAACAAAAGAATGCCGGCACTCCCTGCAAATTGGAATTTGGAATAGAGAAATATTTCCTCTGACTTTGCAACTTATGTATTTAAATTACAAATTGGGCTGGTAACGGGGTAAGGCTGATAGTCTTAGAAATTGGACTTAGGGTCTCACTCAACCAAACCATGTGGAATTAAACCACAAAACTTCCAAGTTAAAATTACGGTAACTACCAAAAGATGTCAAAGTTGGTAGGCTAGGCGTGACAAGGCAATAATTTAACAGACCAAACTACAAAGGAAATGATACAATAATTACAAAACAATAATTTTAAAGGATAAAAACCTTGAGATTTTTACGGGTAAGAATTGAAGCACGACTGGAGCACAACTCTAGGAAGACAACCTGCAACAAACAAAAATGCCGACCACAGGGTTTCATCATTGAAAATCCAAAATGTCAGGAAGGGACATCATGAAACTAAGAGCCACCAATTAAGCAAGTCAATGATCAATCAATCAGCCAAGCATTAGTAAGTTCAAAAGAGAAGCAGAACCTGCGGTTTCAGAAATTTCACTATAGCCTGAGCTTCTCTGCTTGATTCCTGCAATAAAATTAGGCATACATTTTACAATCTCAGCACTTCACCAACTAACTGTACTTATTATTAAAAAGCAACTAGAATTGATAGATGAAGTAAAAACACGGTCATACATCTCTTACAAAATGACACTAACAGTTCCGATAGAAACAAATACAGAATAGAATAAAATAAAATAAAATAAAACCTGATTCCGAACGACCAGAACCAATACCTTAGAGACATGAGAGGTTCCGAGCAAGTAAACGTGGCAGACGCCGCCTTCGGCTGAAGACTCACACGAGAGGACGGTCACGTTTCTGGATAGATCCTCCGGGAGCCTGATCGGGTGGTGGGAGAAGGCGGAGGTATCGGTGGAGAATTGGAGGGAAGATAGGGTTTGGGAACAAGAAATTGGGGGCGCGAGGAGAGATTTAGGGCGATGAATGAAGGGCGTGACTGGGACGAGTTGACTGCGAGTGCGAGTGATGAAGTGAGTCATAAGGTGTTGAAACATGATGCAGAGAATTTGATGTTGAAATGAGAGGTATGGAACGATCAATGAAGGGTGCGTGGGTGGCAGTACGAGTGCGAGTGCGATTGCGGAAGAGAGCCATTAGCAGTGCAGGTGAGACGGAAGTTATTAGATATTTTGAATAAAACTCTAGCTGTTGCTACTATAGAGGGGAGGTTGTTAGTTTGAATAAGTTTTTAGTCTCTTTCCGTAATGTCTGACATAATAAGAAAGATAGAGAGATGTCTTTCTATTTATACACGGATCCCTCCAAAGACTTGTTACTAACTAATTATTTTTTCTTCGATACAATACAAAGCATAATTGCAGTAGGATCAAAGCACAGTACCAAAAGCGTGTTAGTGAGTTACATGGTTCCTTAGTGAGTTATATGTTTCTTATTTTTGTGAACAGTGATAATTTGAACAAGTTATATGTTATTAGGAAGTAGTTGGCCAAGGCAGTTTTTATTTTTCAGTTTCTTTATTGTTGTGTAAGGTTATATATTTGTCACGTTTGTTCATTCAATAAAACAGAGAGTGATAATTCCTTCTTTTCACATTTTATGTTTTACGCAATATTCTGTGAGAGTACAACAAAAACACAGGTTTCATTTACCAATCATATTAATCAATCTCACCTTGTATAACCAGATTATAAGAGAGATTATTTATCATCTCGGTCCTCAAAACTTTTAGTATCTTTTATACGAGAATTATACGAGAGGCTAAATATCTCACCGATCAACTTCACCGATTGTTTGTCTCTCATAATTAATTTTCGGTGCCTAATTAATTCTCTCTTCAGAAAACAATCTCAAATTGTTAAGTAATATCCATTACAAAGAACAATGTCCAATTCTCAAATAATATCCTTCTCAAAACAATATCAAATAGATTAGAAATAAGGTAACAATAAGAAAAAGGACCACATTCATTATTTTTTTCATAAATTTAGTGCGAAATTGATATTTTCAATGAAGTTAGAAATAAATTGAAAAAGAAAATATTAAACCTTTTTTATAAATTAGAAATTCGAAAATTCGAGATTTTGCCCGCAATAAATTTGGTTATAATCTGTGAGATAAGTTTAACTCAAATTTTGGAAAGATTACTCCACCTATTTTCATTTATCTATCTCTCTCCTTTCATAATTTGAGTTCTCTAATGAATGAAAAGAAATAAATATATTATATAATATTTCAATTCTCTGTTTCCATTTTACTTGACGTTCTTGACAATAAAATTGTTAATCATTTAATACTTGTTCGGTACATATACTTTTGTATTCTACGAAATATTATTTAGAATCACTACTGTTTATTACCAACAGTTATATGCGCATGAATAAAAATTTGTAATTAGACCATTTTCTATCTCCCTTGGATTCCTGTTAAAATGGAACTATCTGACTGAGTATATGTATTAGTGTTGTAATTAACATGATTTCTATGTAAAAGTTCAACAAGAATTGTTATTCTTCATCCGAAAAAAGGGCTAAATAGCTTCTGCATCAACTTTGTTGATGGTTGACTCAACTGTTGCATGTTTCAATTCCTACATCAACATTGTTGTGGATGCGGCATCTCTTATAGGAAAGTTATTTCTTGCATGAAAGATAGATTCCTGATATAATGGCCACGCCAGCCACGGCAACACCAACCGATGCCACGATTCTTATTGCAGATACAGCTGGTTCAACAGATGGAACTGTCATGAGATCCTTCATCTGCTAACAGAAAACGTTGTGAATTGAAGTAAGAAAATCTGACAATGAATAACAAAAGCATAACTATATGATTTTGGAAAGATATTGCAATATAAGGGGAAAAATCCGGTTCATATGACTGGTTATACAATTTTGTGATAAAAATACTTATAAATTGCCGATTATACCACACAAATAATTAAATGTTCACCCACCACGACAGGTTGCTTCCAATGCTTCTTTATTCCCTGTAAATGACCCTTTCCAACAACAGCAACAACTGAGCTATTTTCACTCGCCACTTTTAATAATGTGGAGGACATGTACCTGGATGGATGAAAGTCAAATCATGTAAAACTTACAGCAAACGGTCTATTGAACGGGCAGTCACCCTCGATGCAACCGTTTACTCAGTCAGTCTCTCCTCACCACATGGTCTAGTTTTAACTAAATATTGGGGGAAGCGACTGCACGTTTGTAGAGATTACAAGTACATTCTAGTTATCAAAAACATGAAAGGCATACCAAAGTTTTTATATTAACACCACCAGAGGACAGAGCATAGAATTATGGCCATGTCTTATTTTATTCAAGTTGGATCATGTTCTTACTAAAACATGTAATTCCGACTTCTGAGAATGAGATAAAAGAAAGTCATATGCACTAATTCTTCAATGATATGCATATTGTCCATAATCATAGATAATGAGAATATTTCTCCCGAGAATGGTTGATCCCTGACGATGCTAGGGACGATAATATACTGTAGATCATATCTGTTAAGAGGCATATCATTTAGCTCAACAGAATGCTCTGGTGCCAAATAGCCCCCACTAGAATTTCTTCAAAATATAAAATATTGCAAAAAAATTGTTTCGTAATTTTCACTTCTAATGCATGGCCTCACACAAACATTAATGATATTATACTCTCATCTAGCTCCACCACTGCCAGTTGTACTACTACTTGAAAGGCATATAGATAGTATCCCCTGAAAAGAATCTCCAAAATATGATTCATTAAAAGGTTTCTCATATTCTAGGCAAAAAAAGCACTCAGGGTAAAAGGTCCATGCCTCCATGGTATTGAATTTCAGATCATCAGGGTGACAAGAATATGCATGTCAATAACAGAACCAAGACACCCTCCAATAAGAACCCCTGTGCTAAATGGTAACATAGTGGGGCGAAAAGTGTTAACCAAAGCATCTCTATAGAGTACGGGAAGCAGGTGACAAGTAATAGAAGCAATAAATGAATGAATAAATTGATATTAAGTGCAATGCTACTTACTGATCTCGTTCATGCACAAGAGTCTCCATTAAAGTTGGGAACTCCTTACTCATTTCCTGTATAACCAGAGTTAGCATGTCACTGTCATCCATTTCCTTCAGCTGAAGAAAGCAAACCCAAGTTAGGATATAGACAAGAACTAAATAGAACAAACACTAACATTCAAACTTATCACTAGTACATGAGGATTATAAAATTTACCATCTTGTTAAGATCATCAGAGCTGGGTAAAAAAACTGCCTGGAAAAGTAAAGAGTATAACAGTTTTGTTTTATGCCAAAGTGGCATCTTACTCCATGTTCTCCTTAATGTAATCTGTATCAATGAAAATCAGAATCCATTAATACACAAAAAAGAGGCTCTTCATGCCAATTAAACCAAGTTGAAAGCTCACATAATAAAATAGTACATGTTGAACATATTAATCTAATTTAGAACATGCCAGTATTTCTCCCATGCTTATAGAAATAATTTGAAAGTGTAATGAATAGCCATTGAACCTTTTCCAGCAAGTATTTTTAATAGATTCAGGACTCCAGAAAAAATAAAGGTTTTTCTCCAATATAATGAACATGTTAGCGGTAAGCTTGGAGAATGCTGCTGTGTTACATAGTGGTCATGGGTTCTAGGCATTGGAAGAAGGGTATTCTAATTTACAAATATGCTGGAAAAATGAGATAAGGAACTTCTTTATAACACAGAATCTCCCCTGTTTGGACAAAATGAATACAGAGTTACTTTCCAGTCACTCAATATACTACAAGGCTTTCTAGTGATTATGCAACATGAATTTATTCTCAAGAACACCAGAGTCCAAGATATTGTAATGAATAATTCATTACAATATAATTGCAATTCTATAAATTTAACTTTTAGAAATAAGTGTAAAAAACATGACTCTTTATTATTCAGAGATATTTTACATCAATAGAGTATAAAGTTTCTCTGCCTCCAACATATTAAAATGAAAAACTCATCCCACCTGTACAGGCCGATCACCAAGTATCACTCTGCCACCATACTTGATGGCTTCTTCATATGCCACACGAAACTCAGAGCCAGGAAAGACCTCAAGTTTACTAGCAATCTGTCCAAAACTTAATAGCAGGATATATGAGAAACATAGCATTATTGGATAATGAAAGATAGACGATTGAAAGCCTATAAAAGGATGATAGATATGGTTGCCTAGAAACCTGCCTTGGCAAGGAACCAGCCATAAAGCACTTCAAACATGTTATGTTTTTTCTTCAACATTGTAACCATTTCTCCCACAGTGGGTACCTGGAAGAAGCAAAGTCAATAATCATACAAACAACTGAAGGAGAACCAGATTAATATGATAGAATCAACCAAATTAGTTGACGGTATGTTTGGAGAAGGCATGTGGAAAATTGAACAACAATAATTACAATTATAAGTTTATTTCTTTAAGAGATGATTGTTTTCTACTTTAAGAAAAAGGAAAAACAAACTAAACTATTCGTAAGTTGACAGCTAAAAGGTTTAAATCATCAAGGTAAAATGAGTTTCTATGTGTGTTTCGTCCTTCAGTGAAACACCAAGTAAGCCATACAATTACACAGCCAGATACTTTATCTTTCGAGCAATCCACTCATCTAATATGGAACTAAAGAATGCCGCCACACCCTACAAATTGGAACATCAAATACATCACATCACTTGCAACTTCCGCACATAAGTTACCAATTATAGTGGTCAGAGGGACAGGTTGATACTCTTAGAAATTGGATTTAGGGTCTCACTAAACCCTACCATGCGGGATTAAACCATAAAACCTTCCAAGTTAAAATTACGACAACTCCCAAAAGTGGTCAAAGTTGGGAGGCTAGCCGTGACAACAATTAAGCCACTTTCCAACAATTAACGGACTAAAGGACAAAGGGAATGTACAAAACAACAATTTAAAAGGATAGAAACCTTGAGATTTTGAAGGGTAAGCACAGCAACACGACTGGAGCACAACTCTAGGAAGACAGCCTGTAACAAAACAAAGGTCGGCCACAGGTTTACATCACTAAAAATCAAAAAATTCAAGGGGCATCATGAAATCAAGAGCAAGCAATCATGCAACTGAAGGATCAATCCATCAGCCAAGTATTAGTAAGTTCAAAAGAGAAACAAAACCTGCGGTTTAAGAAAATTCACTATAGCTTGAACTTCTCTGCTTGATTCCTACACAAAATTCAGCGTCAATTTTAAACTCCGAGCAATTCAACAACTGTACTTCTTATTACAACTACTAGAATTGATACGATGAAGTAAAATACGGTCACGCATCCTCTGTAAAAATGACTAACAGTTCCGATTGAAACAAATAGAGAATAAAATAAAATAAAACAATCCCTAATCATTCGCTCTCGTTGAACATAGTGACAATGTACAGCATAACGAAACCTAAAACCTGATTCTGAACGACCCGAACCAATACCTCAGAGACATGAGCGGTTCCGACCAAGTAAACGTCGCAGACACCGCCTTCGGCGGCAGACTCACACGAGAGGACGAGAACGTTTCTGGATAGCTCCTCTGGGAGAGTGACCTGACGGCGATCGGAATCCGGCGCGTCATCCGACGCAGAGGGAGCAGCGTCGGCGTCGGAAGGCTCGTCAATTCGAACCATGCTCTCAGACAGACTCTCCATCTTCAGATCCGGGACGTGGACGAAGTCCTCGCCCGAGGCGGCGGATTCCGGCGGTTGCGCGTCCATCGCCGGGCGAAGTGGAGAGTGCGTTCGGCAGTGGGCGAGGGCGGAGGTTTTGGTAGAGAATTGGGGGAAAGAGAGGGTTTGGAAACAAGAAATTGATGTTGCGAGGAGATGTTTGGAGTGATGAATGAAGGGCGTGACTCGGACGAGTTGAGGAGTGACGAAGTGAGTCATAAGCTGTTGAAACGTTATTGCGGTTTGTGTGTAGAGTGTCAGAAATGAGAATAGTGTGTGCGTTACAGTGTGGGCCCCTTTCTCCCTGCAGGTTATTCCAAAAGCAATTTAATTACTCATTTTTAGTTTAATTAAACAAATTTTAATTTTTTACTCCGAAGAAAATTATTTATAAATTAAAAAAAGTTTGCTATTTTTTTCATCAGATATTTTCTAGTGTAAAAAATTGTGTACACAGAATAAATGTTAACTTAAAATTTTGGAGACATTTTCTCTCTCTAATATAATCAACTTTATAATTCAGATTTTTATTCTATTTTTGTCTGCCAGTTGCCTATAAATCAAAAGTGATAACAAGGCAAAGGTAGTTTGGATTGCGAACTAATCAGATTTGAACATAAAAAAGTAATCAATTGTTTCCAAATTTATTAAAGGCTTAACCCTACGTACATGTAAGTGTGAGATGATTAGATTTTGTCATCGTGAGTCATGACACTGTCTTTAATTGTTTTTATGCCGAAAGTTATAATTATTAGAGTGTGGATTTTTATTGTTTTTTTTTATGTTATTAAAAAAACTCAACAGAAAAACTCAACTCCAGTTATTATATATTTCAAATTTAAATTTTTACATGAAACATCTATACTTTGTTTACCAGTTTTCTCGTGTTAAAAGTTGTGTAGTATTCCTACAATTTTATTATTTAATTTACTAAATAATTCCAAGATGAATCGAGTTTTATTTTTTTTAAGTAATATTGAGTGAGTATAAAAAGTATAAAGATGAAATTTTTTTAATTAAAAGAAATATAATAAAAATTAAAATTACTTTATTTTTTATTAGTAATTGTATTTTCTATTTTTAATTATTTGTTATTATAAAAAATATCTAATTAATAAATGTGGAATAATTATGCAAATCATATTTTAGAACATATAATATTTTCACAACGTAATTGTATATGTACAACATAATTGATTAGGTTACAACAAATTTCATTTTAGTTTCTCGAGGATAAAAATAGAAATTAGTTAAATTTGAGACTTTTTCTTTAAATATTAGTACATCTCTTCATCCTACTTCTCCTTCCTTCTTTGTAACGATAGGCCCTAATATAATTACAACATAATTAAAGATTAATATATATATATATATATATATATATATATATATATATATATATATTATATATATATATATATAAAATGGAT
>Ga0209589_1004964_pt1 | contig 22780 bp, 21 predicted proteins | sample CowpeawhiteBW_FD_187525 | JGI IMG/M metagenome (GOLD analysis project Ga0209589, IMG submission 187525) | Root nodule microbial communities of legume samples collected from California USA - Cow pea white BW (SPAdes) (version 2) | ecosystem: Host-associated > Plants > Roots > Nodule | place: USA...
AAAAAAAAAAAAAAAAAAGTGTCCGGTCGCATATAACAGGGATACACCCAAATCCATTATATCTCAAAGTTTGACTTCAACCTTTATTTTACTTTGGAGAATAAGCATAAATTACATTCGTTTAAGTTACAATTTGTATATTACTTAGTTGACCTTATATTTTAATAGGCATTTTCTATTTTAAAAACATTCAAATAAGTTTGAAGTGGTGCATCTCAAATTATTTTTGAAATACGTTATTTAAATAAAATAGTTTAAATTTATTAATTTTCTTATTTAGAAACAATATTTTTTATTAATATTTGTACTATCAGAATATCTAGGTTATATTTGTATGTGATGATTTGGTGTATGAACAGATTTGCTTGTTATAGATGGATTTGCTATCGTCAGAGTAGGAATAACCAGCGACTGAGTCATGTGCGGTGGTAACCACGATGACCCAAATGCAAGCACGAGTTCAATTAGCTCAACAATCTCGCATGTCAAAGCAATATCAACACCGAAGAAGGATGGTGGGAGAAGGAAAATTAAAAGATGAGTAGAAAAGGATGAAAGTAGTGTTTTTCATATTTGAAGTAGAAGCTAGGAATGGGTTGGATGAAGATGTTTGGTTTTCAATAAAAATTTACTTTTTTATTCAAGAAAAATTGAATCAATACGTACTAGACATGTATCAACAGTTATGATGTTAAAGTATAACGTCGTTTCTCAAGTAGAATAAAATTTAACATTGTTTACAACGGACTAAAACAACCGTTTCTAAAAGTAACGGACCAAACATAATTAAAATTTTATGTAAGGATCATTTATAATTTTTTATAATATTTCAGAAAACATATTTAATCTTAAAAAAAATTTAAAAAAAATAGGAGAGACAAAGTAATGTTTTATATCCTAAACTCAATTCTAGGTTTAACTAAATTTAAAAAAGAACACCGTTTAATATAAATAATTATTTAAATATTAAATCACTTTTTAAAATATTAAATATTAATAGTTTTCCTAGTTGATATTAGCAAGTGTTACTTTTCAGTTGATATCAAACACAATTATTTAAATTGATATTGATTAATATTATTTTTATGATATCATTAATCAAGATGTTTTGTCACATGTCCATTGAAAAATTCATCCAATTGACATTTATAAAAAAATAAAATTGATTAATGTTCCAAAATATTTTTAGTAAACATTTAAAAAATCTTAACAAACTATAAATAAAAACAAAATAACATAATGTTGTTGACAAAAAGAATAATGATAACATACATAAAAAAAATCCAATTTTCATCCACCAAAACATAGTTTCAAATAGATAAATTTTAACTAAATAACAAATATAAATAAAAAATATCTAACAATATAAAAAAATAACTCCTACGAATATTATAGTCATAAATCCTATTATGATATTTCTAAACAGTCTTATCCCTAAAGACCATAGAAATGTGTATTAATCGATTTTATTCTGATCCATTTAATTACTCTTCATTACATATATGAAATGAAATATAAGATTATTCACAATAACATAACCCAGAAATCCTAAATAATATCACTTATAATCAAACAAGAGATATAAAGTTGACTTTGTATATACTGAGACTCGGGAAAGTAAAGATATCAACATTTTCCATATTGATAATTAATTCATTTAGATACATGCATTAATAATATAAAGTTAGGTTAGATTGAGTTCACAAAATATAAGTTAAATAAATAATATAAATTTATATTGTACTTATATCATCCAAAGTTAAATTACTATAATGTTTAACATCTGATATCCGAATTATTTTAAAGATATTTTTCATGATCATATATTATTATTATTGGTGAAAAAGGTTCTTGCATCCCTAGAAATGACACAAGATGCTTGAAATAATCTTGTGAAACCTTTACCAACTCTTGGATTGTGTAACAACAATTAAGAAAAAAAAAACACATGCTTCTTTGGTGAAATTGCCTTAATTAAGTGTTTAGGCCATGAGAAGAAGGTTCGAAGTGCCTCTCTCACTACTTACACCTCCATTATAGACAATGATATTAGAGTAGTGACACATCTCTAATTTATTCAACTAACATTCTCTATTGCAAAACAAGTTTTTTAAATATGTTATTTTGGACATTTTAAGTATGTTTTAAAATAGACTTAGATTCAACAAACTTAAATTTTAAGTCTGTTGATCAATACCATACTTAAATTTTAAATCTGTTATTGATCAACAAACATAAATTATAAGTCTATTGTTGACTATCATACCTAAATTCGAATACATTTCTACATAAAAGAACAAATTTGAATTTAAGTCTGTTGTAATCGTAACAAACATAAATTTGATGTATTTTTTTAATTAATTTTGTTTTAGCCCAAAACCAAAACATGTAAATAGAAAATTTTTCATAACATATATAATTTAAATTATTCATTTCCAATATATAATAAACAATTTCAAAATCAAAATAATAAACAACAAGATGTCTAACTTAAAATTGATAGTCTAAAACCTAAAATAAGATCTAAATTGGTAGTCCAACATTTCCATGAACTAAAGTGCCTATTGCACCATAATAAAAGAAGAAAAGTTGATACCATATAATTTGTACACAAAATAATTAATTTAAAAATTAAATGATATTCACCTTAGAATATATAATTTGAACTTGCTTTTATATTTTTTTTGTTGACTCCATAACCCATGCTTCTGTTAGGGGAAGGATAGATTGAATGATTTTTGCTACATGTAACAAATTTTACTGAGTTGGGATAATGCTCCATTTTCACTTTTTTTTTTTTAACGTTACACTACTTGGATGGAATCGAATAAATATTTGACTTCCCTAAAATCACAGTTTAAACATGTGTACCATGAAAATAAAAAGATAAATAAAATAGTAAATGTGTAGAAAACAGGTTTTGACCCAAAATAATGCAATACAAAGTAGATCTAGAAGAATTACTTAGACGAGTCACACCATTCAAAGAAGTGAATGAGCACATTCAACTTAATTGTTGTGTTTCAGGAGCTTAACTACAAATTAAAATGGCATATTCCTTGTCACCCAAAAGATTATATACACTACCTAAATGCTTTAAAGCATTTTGATTATCTTTTTTTTAATAACAATATTACATGTTGATTAATGATATCTTAACAAATAAAATTTAAGCTAGAATTGTCATTAAATTTAATCAAACTATTTGGCTTACCAAATTTAGGATGTATAAAGTCTTAAGTATCCAAAATAATCAATGCATTAATACAATTAAATAAATTTTCATAGACAAAAAGGTAATAAAATTTTCAAAGTTTCATTTTACCTGTTAACAACATGATTATCTAATAACATTTAATAGAAGTTTTATATATGATTTTAAAGTGATACCTTTTACATTACCTATGATAATAGAATTACATAGTGATCAATAAAATGCATTGCAGCTAGCTATAAAATAGAAAGGTTTGGATAAAAGAAACGAAATCGTCAAATGATTTGATAACTGTATTATAGGTGATCATCATTTATTCTTATAGATATAAAAGCAAAAAAACACATATCATAGATGGAACATGTTGTTAGGATTCGCTTACCTGACTCGTTATCCGGTTGTGACTTTTGATACAGGGATTGACAACACTTTCAATCCAAAATCTTAAGACAATAGATTTATAAGTTTTCACCCTTATATAATGCTCAATTGTCTCATTTTTACTTAATGTGAAACTTACACTTACAATTTGATTCTCAACACATGTATACATATAAAAGCAAAATATAAAAGCAAAAGGAAACTTATACATGAATGATGAGTGATACCGAAAAACTGAAGCAACATCCAATAAGATTTTGGAATAAACTCCCTCTGTTCATTTATATCATCAATAAACATTATTTGAATTTAAGTTATTGTACAAATTAATTTAATAATATAAGGGCAAAGAGGTGAAGACTGAATAGTCTGTTCTTTCTGCATTTATTATCAAAATTGTTTCGGGTGTAGGGGTCAAGAGCCTACTAAAGAACCTCTTCAAGCTTACTCCACTCTCCTCTGCAACTGTAACTTCTCCAAGAAAATCCACTCCTTAGCTCGATCGGCTTGGATGACGATCGGGGTACCTGTCTAAAAGGCTCCGATGCTTAAGTCAGTAAAGGACCGATCGGTATATCAGTGCAACTGTTGTAATAAATGCGAATTTAAGATCCTCACCAACCTACCTTTGGGCCCTATTTATAGTTTTCGGTGTGGGCCTGTGATTAGGGTTCCTTAATTACGGCCCAATGATCCTTTAATCAAGATTACTGACTCGTTTAACGTTAATTAACCTGATTGACTGGTTGTTTCGACCGTGCGACCGATGGCCGCTTGACTGGATTAGTTATGCCCTGTTTTTAACGCGAACGATTCGTGTATGGTTGATCGACCGATGGATGCATGTAAAGGACTACGTGAGTCTCTTTAGACATAGATCGACCGATGGTTGATCTACTGATTGTCCTTTGTTATGTTTAGGTGCTGCTCGTGCTTGTCCGATCGACCGATGTGCCATTAGGGATCAGAATCACTCGTTTAGGTGCTACCGATGGACCGATGGGCCTGAACGTGGTTGGCCTGTGACTTTTGTATAACCGTTTGACCGATGGTCCTACAGTTTGTTCACCAGGCCGTTCGATCGATAGTCTTTTAGCGATGCTACGTGATTTGTTTGTAGAACCGATTGACCGATGGTCCTATGCAATTTATCTACCAGGTCGTTCGACCGATAGTCTTTTATGTACGAGTTTTTCCAATCTTGGCCGATGGGCCTGAGGATTGGCTTTGGCCGATTGACCGATGGGACATACAGTACACAAGCCCCCCCAGTCTCGAGCGATGGAAGTGAAGCGAGGAGGTTTAGCAGGACCATAGTGTCGATTAACCGCCGGCGTCTCTCAACGGTTATCTTGCATCGTAGATCGTACTTGACAGTTATGATTTGAAGCGTCGCGAAGTATAGGCCGTTGATCTGCACGTGATCGTATGGTTCTGAGGCTGCCACGTGTCACTGGGTCCTCCTATAAATAGGTCTGTGTGGTTGTCGTTATTTTCACGTTTTCCTCTCTCTTTCTAGCCGAGCCTCCGATCGATTTCTTCTGTTTGCAGGTAAAAAATGTCCTCCAGTGCATCGAGTTCAGATGGTTTGTCGGGCAGGACGGTCGGGGTGTCCGGGGGCGGCGGGTCGATCTCCGCCTTGTTCAGCTCTTCTGATTCGGGGACTTCGCTCGGGGGAGTGTCGAGTTCAATGGATTCTCCCATCCTTCTCAGCGGCAGCCCGAAAGCCGAGCAACCGGTCGCCGAGGCGACGGATCAGGTCGCTGCTTCGGATGAGAGTGGGGACGTCATAAGCATCGACGTTCGCGATGAGGGGGAGCAAGCTAATCTGCCGGAGATACAGGGATACGATTGGGCCCCTTATGAGCCGGGTACGCATGCGATGAGGTTCCGATGGGGCAATGACCTTGGGGATCTGGTCGAGCGGACCAAGGTTTTTGGCGACGAGGTGGAGGATGGGTTCCTTCGGGTCAAGGTGTGTGCCAACAACGAGAGGGTCTGCCACGGAAAGGGAGCGGCGAAGCTAGAGTTCTTCTACGTCTACGCCTGTCTCTTCCACGACTTGGGTCTGACTGTGCCGTTTGCCGACTGGCAGATGGCGGTCCTCCGTCAGATCCAATGTGCGCCGACCCAGATACACCCGAATGCCTGGGCGTCGATGCAGGCGTTCGACGTTCTATGCCGAGCGGCCGGTCTGACAGCGACCATGCCCTTGTTTCTACACTTCTATAAGACCCGGCCGACGGCTTCGAAAGGCTGAGTTTCTTTTCTTGGGGCCAACAAGAGCTTGTTTACCTTTTACCTCGCTTCCTACAAAGGTTTCAAGACCAGCTTTTTTAAGGTCGCGATTCCCGGTCGAGGAAGGAAGTACATTTTCGATGAGGAGGGTCGGCCGAAGTTCCCCTTATACTGGACGGCTTTTCCCCCTTCTACCGATCCTTGGGCCGAAGACAACTTGACTCCTGCCGAGCGGGCCGACCTGGCCGTCCTCAAGATCCTGCCCGACAAGATCCCCTCGCGGCCGCTGATCCAATGCCTCCGCTACCCGGATTTGCCGAGGGCGGTTTATGGTTAGTTGTTCTGATCTTCTCGGTCGTCTTAATGGTTGCAATTGATTTACCTGTTTTCCCTTGTCTCGTAGATATTATGGCTCGGACAACCGTCTCCAACGCTGAGTTCTTGGCTCGCGCTAAGACTCGTCGAAGAGAAGAGGATGCCGCTGAGGAGGTCGCCCCCCTCCAGAGCGTCTCCGCTGCCCCTTCGACAGCTCCTACTCCTGCTACCACTGCTCCGACCGACGCCTCAGGCGTCGCCACCAGGCCCTGCTTCGTCGTGAAGCCCCCCGGTTCCGCCGCTGCTGGCGCTGCGGTGGACAAAGGCAAAAGGTCTAAACGGGATGACTCTCCCACCGGCCGGTCGTCCAAGAAGAGCAAGAAGGCCGAGGCTTCTAGGTCACTGGCTACTGCCCTCCTCGACAATGAAGTTCGGCTCGACGAGGATGTCTCCTTTCACTTGGGGCCTCGCGTCAAGGATATGCTGAAGGACGTGTCTGAAGAGGAGGCTCTCCGAACGGCGGGGGAACTGACCCTTAGGCTTGCTGCGATTTACACCAAGTTTCCTCGTCCCGACCGGAACAGGATGGAGAGCCTGGAGAAGGAGCTCGCAGCAGCGAAGGTGGAGCTCCGGGAGGTGAAGGCCTCAGCGTCGGACTTGAAGATTTAGTTCGACCGGCTGAATGGCATCAAGGCTGAGCATGCCAAGTGCGCTGGTCTACTCAAGGCCGCCGATGATCGGGCGAGGGAGGAGCAGACTAAGGCCAAGGAGGCGGTCGAGGAACTTCGCAAGCTTCAACGACGCTTTGACGACTTGACGTTGGAGCATCTGGCCGCTGCCGGATCGGCCACCAATTGGCAAAAGAAGGCCAAGGAGTACCAAGCGGAGCTGTGAGTGGCCGATGAGCAAGTTTTTGCTCAATATGAAGCGGGCTTTCAGAGTGCCGTTGATCAGGCCGCCTTCTACTACAACTGTTCCCCCGACCGGTTCGATGTGCACTTGGGGGTGGTAGATGGGAAGCTCGAGAAAGTCTTCGAGCGGCTGGACGAGGTGAATGATACTCCCGCAGACAGTTAAATTTTAATTGATTTATATTTTGACATAATCGATCGCGTCCGATCGGCCGTGTGGTCGATCGCGTTCGATCGGTTATTAGGCCATTTTTTGACAAACAATTATATGTAAATATTAGGCGCCTTCTTCCTATTTTGTTTGTTCGCTTTTCTTTTAGATCAACTGTTTCCTTTTGTTTATCGTTTCGCGCTGGCGATCGACCATTTTTCTTTTATCGTTCCTCGTTGGCGGTCGGCCATCTTTCTTTTATCGTTTTTCGCTGGCGGTCGGCCATTTTATTGTTTAACTTGTAAGTTATTTTCGTCAATTAGTTGTGCCTGGTGTCGAACTAGTCGGGCGATCGGCACACAATTTTTAACTTTGTTTCTTGCAATGTTCTTCTGGTTATTTGACCCGAAAGGTTGACCTTTGTTTGCGCGTTCAATTTTAATTTAGATCGTAGGTGTAGTACCTCGATCGGTTTGGACAGCTCGTGTCACTTATGTACTCGTGGGGTTGGTTAGATCGCTTGGATCGGTGCTGACCGAGCGAGACTTTCTCTTGAAAGTCTGCGCCTTGATCGGTCAGGCTTTGTTCGGGTCCTGTAGGGAGCCCCATCGGTCAATCTGTTAGATGAAGTTGCATGAAGCGCTCATTTTATTCATAATGTCAACTATAGTACATTTTTAGGTGCGACGCGTTCCATGTGTTCGGTATTTCTCTGCCGCTCAAGTATTCTAGCCGATAGGTTTTGTTCTGCAGGCTTTCGGTTACATGGAACGGGCCCTCCCAATTTGGTGCTAGCTTTCCTTGTGCTGACTTTTTGCGCGCTTCATTGGTCTTCCTCCACACCAAGTCTCCTCGGATGAAGCTCCTTGATTTAACCTTCGCGTTATACCTCCTTGCCACCATCCTCTTGCACGCTTCAGCTCGCACGGCCGCTATTTCTCTGCGTTCGGTCGTCCAGTCCAACTCCTCGCGCAGGTGTCCACAGTTTACCTCTAGATTCTGCATGTCCCGCCGAAGAGTCGGCTCCTCTACTTCGACTGGCAGCATAGCGTCTGTTTCGTACGTTAGGTTGAAAGGTGATTCTCCCGTCGTCCCGTGTGGGGTGCACCGATAGGCCCAAAGGACCTGCGGCAGCTCGTCCACCCATGCTCCTTTGGCTTCTCCCAACCTTTTCTTCAACTCCTCTACTATGACCTTGTTCATGGCCTCAGCCTGGCCATTGGTCTGGGGATGCTCGACCGAGCTGGTTACGTGGTGTATCCCCACTTGCTTATAAAAGTCCTTCAGCTTCTTATCGATAAACTGACGGCCGTTGTCGGTGATGATTGTGTGGGGAAGGCCGAAGCGGCAGATGATGTTTCGCCAAACGAAGGAGTGCACCTGCCGAGCGGTGATGTTGGCTAGGGCCTCTACTTCGACCCATTTGGTGAAATAGTCTACTGCGACCAGTATGAATTTCTTCTGCGCTCGACCGACAGGGAAAGGCCCGACGATATCCATACCCCACTATGCGAACGGCCCAGGGGTTGTCAGGCTATGTAGCTCGGTCGGAGCTCTCTTGATGTCGTTTCCATGGGCTTGGCAACCTTCGCACTTGCGTATCATGATTTCGCAGTCTTGTTCCATGGTCGGCCAATAGTAACCCGCCCGGAGTATCCTCGCTTTCATTGTCCTCCGTCCGGTGTGCATACCACAAATGCCATTGTGGACTTCGTTCATAACATAGTTGGCTTCTTCTCCCGATAGGCACTTGAGGAGCGGCGCTGTGAAGCCCCTCTTATATAGATCTTCCCCGATGACCACGAACCGGAGTGCTCGTCTTCTCTCCATCGATTTCATTTCTTCTCCTGCGTCGCATCTTCTTAACAGTTCTCGCACCTCCCACATCCAATCTGCCGATCGGTCAATCGCAGCACACTTTCCTTTGCCTGATGATTGTTTTCAGCTGACCCTTCTCTTTTCCTTCCGCCAGCTTAGATAGCCTATCGGCTCTGGTGTTTTCCGCTCGGGGGATATGGTGGATGGTGATTTCTTCGAACTCCTTCATGGCTTCGACCACCTTGTGATAGTACTGAAGCAGCAGGTCATCCTTAACCTGGTATTCCCCCTGCACCTGCCCGACCACGAGTTTCGAATCGATGTTGCACTTTAACCTCGCCGCTCCCAGGTCTTTTGCTAGCCTTAGCCCGGCAATCAGCGCTTCGTATTCTGCTTGGTTGTTCGAGGCTTTGAACTTGAACTGCAGGGAGTGCTCGACCGTGAAGCCGTCCGGTCCTTCAATGACGATTCCTGCTCCAGCGTTGCATTTGTCCGATGATCCGTCGACGAAGATAACCCATGTTTGCTCCGACGGATGGATCGGTCCATGGAGTTCGGCCGTGAAATCTGCCAAATGCTGTCCTTTGATAGATCCTCTTGGTTCGTATTTGAGGCCGAACTCAGATAATTCGACCGACCAGGCGATCATCCTTTCGGCTAGGTCGGGCTTCCGGAGTATTTTGGCTATGGGGTGATCAGTTCAGACGATCACCTGGTGACTTTGGAAGTACTGGCGCAATCGGTGCGCGGCCGTTAATAGTGCTAAGGTTATTTTTTTGATTAACTGATACCTTGTCTCTGCGCTTTGTAACACTCGACTGATGAAATATACAGGTCGTTGCTCTGGACTCTCCTGTATCAAGGCCGCGCTGATCGTGTCGTCCGATACCAACAAGTACAACTGTAGAGGCAAACCCTCTGTCGGTCGGCTCATGATGGGGGGACGACTGATCATCTCCTTTATCTGCTGAAACGCTGTTTCGCAATGATCATCCCACTTATCCGCGATCATCCCACTTATCCGCGGTCTGCTTCTTCATGATCTTCAAAATCGGTCTGACCTTCTCCGTGAGTTTGGGTAGGAAGCGCGCAAGAGAGGTCAGCCGCCCTACCAACCGCTAGATCTCCTTCAAATTCTTGGGGCTCCTCATGTCGATTATAGCGGCGCACTTGTCCGGGTTAGCCTCGATGCCTCGGGCGGTCAACATGAATCCCAGAAGTTTTCCAGCCGGCACCCCGAAAACACACTTCTCAGGGTTGAGACGCATGTTGTACTTGCGTACTTGGTGAAAGACCTCCTTGAGGTCGCGCGCATGGTCCTCGGCCGTTTGCGACTTTACGACCATGTCGTCCACGTACACCTCCATGGACCGACCAATCTGCCCCCTGCAGACTCGGTCCATCAGCCTCTGATAGGTAGCCCCTGCGTTCTTCAGCCCGAACGGCATGACCTCGTAGCAAAAATTTGCCCGATTTGTGATGAACGCCGTTTTGGATCTGTCCGGACCATACATGGGGATCTGATTGTACCTTGAGTATGCATCCAGGAAGCTCAGGAAGTTGTGCCCCGAAGCTCCGTCCACCAGCCGATCGATGCTGGGCAAAGGGTATGCGTCCTTCGGGCAGGCCTTGTTGAGATCGATGAAGTCTGTGCACATCCTCCACTTCCCGCTCGTCTTCTTCACCATCACTACGTTAGCGAGCCACGTAGTATACTTGATTTCTCTTATGAAGCCGGCTCCCTCCAGCTTCCTCACCTCCTCCTCGACAACTCTCCTACGCTCCTCTCCCATTTTCCTTTTCTTTTGGGCGACCGGCCGAGCTTCTCTGAAAATTGCCAACTTATGGGACATTACATCCGGATGGATGCCCGGCATGTCGGCCGAGGACCATGCGAAGAGGTCTCGGTTTTCTAGGATTACCGCGCCTAAGAGTTCTTCTTTGTCCGGCTTTAGGGCTCCCCCTATCTTCGTGACCTGAGCCGGTTGCTCCCCAATCGAAATATCCTTTGTATCTCCCCCTGGCTGAATCCGGTCTTCCGTATTCGTTCGAGGGTCAAGATCTGTCATGGCAACTTCCGATCGGTGTTGCTTCCTGGGGCGGCTGTAGGGAGCGATCTTCAACCCTGCTGCATAGCACTGCCGGGCGATCTGCTGATCCGCATGTACAGTGCATATTGTTCCCTTGTCAGATGGGAACTTCATGGCCAGGTGTAGTGTGGAGACGATCGCCCCAAAGGCGTTATAGGAGGGTGTTAGCTTCTACTAATAGGAATCTAACTCTTACCTCTCGACCGTCTCTCCGTGACCCGATCTTGGTGCGTAGATCCAGGTAACCTCTCGTGTCTACCCGCTCGCCCGAGAATCCAACAATCTGCTCGTTGTAGGGGACAATCAGGTCCTCGGAGAGGTTCATCTTCCGGAAAGTCTTCCAGTACAGAATGTTGATCGAACTCCCCTGGTCCACCAACACCTTCCCGATTCCATACTCGGCTACCTCGATGGAAATGACCATCGGGTCATCGTGATCGGGGTTCGGGGCCTTGAAATCCTCATCGGTGAAAGTGATGGGTGGCATCGACCGGATCTTCTTCTCAACCAAGTGAACCGATTTTAGCGCTCAAACATGCCTCTTCCGGGCGGCTGAGCTCGATCCTCCTCCGGCAAAACCTCCGGAGATGGTATTGATATAACCCCTCAAGGGTTTATCCCGGCTCCGACTGCGACTCCTCCTTGGGCTTTGATGAGTCCGAGACGGTCCTCTCTTTCGCCTCTCGGGCTCAGGCTCTCTCCGCTTCTCCCACTGGGCCGGGAGGGCTCTTCGTGCGGGGCTTCCGTTCCTCGTCGGGCTTCGCGGAGGGCGATCCTGCCGAATATACTTCTTCAAATGCCCCTGCCGAATGAGCTCCTCGATCTTGTCGCGGAGCGTGTGGCACTCTTCGGTGGTGTGGCCGATCGTCCGGTGGTACTGGCAGTGCTTGCTCCCATCGGCATCAGGGGTGGGGGCTTCTTCCTGGCCGCGGGAAGTGAGTCGGCACTAAAGGCTTCCTGCAGAATCTTAGCTGAGGGACGGCCAAGGGAGTATACGTCGTGAACCTCGGTGCTTTTCTCTCGCTGGGCCGGGTCGAGGGTTTGTTCGGCCGAGGGGCGATCTTCGGGACTGCGGCATCCTCCTTCTCCCTCTTCTTCACCCGGAATTCCTGCATATCTTCCATTTGTATGAACTTGGCCGCTCGTTCCCTCATCTCCTCCATCGTCTTCGGCTTCTTACGGCTTATCTTGTCCGCAAAAACACCCGGCTGGAGCCCATACGAGAAATGATGTCGGGCGATCTCGTTGTTGAGATCCTTTATCTTGACCAACATCCGGTTGTACCGATCGAGATAACTCCTCAGTGATTCCCCATCTTCCTGCCGGATGTTCACCAGGTTGTCGACTGTCAGGATGGCTGGCTTCAGGGGCGCGAACTGCGTGCTGAACCTTGCCTTTAGAGTGGCAAAAGAATCAATACTACCGGCTGGCAGTTCAGAAAACCACTCCAACGCCTCCCCAGTGAGAGAAGTCGAGAAAACACGGCACCAGATCGGGTCACTAACTGCATGGAACATCATCTGGTGCATGAAGACCCTCATGTGATTGTCGGGATTGGTCGTGCCGTCGTATTTGTCGAACGTCGGCATTTTCCACTTCTCCGGTAACGGCGTCTCCAGAATGTACGGGGTGAATGGGGAGAGCCCCGACGCAGGGATCGATTGTCGTGAAGGGCGACCTCCCTCATTTGCTCCCGAGCTCTCGGCCATCGTATGTGACAGATTTCCCCTCGACGCCTGCGTCTTCTCAACCCGAGCAGGCTGTGATTGCTCCTGTCCCGTTGGTGGGGGCCGACTCTCCACCCGTTCGGCATCTCGATGCTGCTATACCCGACTCAGTCTGAGTGGGTCGGGTACGGTAGGCGTCGACGGGATTCCCTCTTCCTTCCGTCGGAGGGCGGTGTTCTCCCGCAAGATCTGCATCTGCACTTCATAGTTTCTTTGCATCTCATCCATCCTCTACTGCATCGCTCTTATCATCTCCCTAGTGTCTGCCTGATCATCCGCCATTCTTCCTCCGTCCATATTGCTATTTCGATTTCTTGTGGTCACCATAAGGGTATACTGTCTTAAAGAAGACTGCTCGGCCCCACGGTGGGCGCCAAAATGTTTCGGGTGTAGGGGCCAAGAGCCTACTAAAGAACCTCTTCAAGCTTACTCCACTCTCCTCTACAACTGTAACTTCTCCAAGAAAATCCACTCCTTAGCTCGATCGGCTTGGACGACGATCGGGGTACCTGTCTAAAGGGCTCCGATGCTTAAGTCAGTAAAGGACTGATCGGTATATCAGTGCAACTGCTGTAATAAATGCGAATTTAAGATCCTCACCAACCTACCTTTGGGCCCTATTTATAGTTTTCGGTGTGGGCCTGTGATTAGGGTTCCTTAATTACGGCCCAATGATCCTTTAATCAAGATTACTGACTCGTTTAACGTTAATTAACCTGATTGACTGGTTGTTTCGACCGTGCGACCGATGGCCGCTTGACTGGATTAGTTATGCCCTGTTTTTAATGCGAACGATTCGTGTATGGTTGATCGACCGACGGATGCATGTAAAGGACTACGCGAGTCTCTTTAGACATAGATCGACCGATGGTTGATATACTGATTGTCCTTTGTTATGTTTAGGTGCTGCTCGTGCTTGTCCGATCGACCGATGTGCCATTGGGGATCAGAATCACTCGTTTAGGTGCTACCGATGGACCGATGGGCCTGAACGTGGTTGGCCTGTGACTTTTGTATAACCGTTTGACCGATGGTCCTACAGTTTGTTCACCAGGCCGTTCGACCGATAGTCTTTTAACGATGCTACGTGGTTTGTTTGTAGAACCGATTGACTGATGGTCCTACGCAATTTATCTACCAGGCCGTTCGACCGATAGTCTTTTATGTACGAGTTTTTCTAACCTTGGCCGATGGGCCTGAGGATTGACTTTGGCCGATTGACCGATGGGACATACAGTACAAAAATAAAAGAAAAAAAAAACCATAATCCAAAGATGAATAAACTATGATGTTAAGATTATGAAATAAATTAGGCTATGTTGTGTGATTCACCTCTCGAAAGTAAAAGCAAGAATGAAAGAGATGGAGGGTTTACGACGGTAAGACTAACGGAACAAGAGTCTGGAAAGTCACATTGACATATGAATTTGAACCATTTTAACACTCTTAACAACAAGAAACAGTAATTGATATCAACTAAAAATGACCTAAGTTGATATAAATTTTGAAAAAGTGTGTTTGACATCCAATGAAAATCATTGACCAAGAAAATCTCAACAAAAAATGGTTGGTAAAGAACTTTGACTTAAGATTAATAATAAAATAACCCTAATGTTGGTAAAAAGCTAAACACATTCTATTTTAGTAAAAAAAAACATCTTCACCAACATTTTTGGAAAAATGTTAATGAATGTTAATATTTTATGACATCAAAACAAACTAATAATGTCTTACTCACAAATCAAACTGATAATGTCACCACTAAAATCAAGCTAAAGTAAGATTCAAAAACAATAATATGGAGAATTTAAAGTTTTACTATTTGTGGAAATTTTGAAATTCTTTAACTTTAAATAAATTAATTACTCTTATAAAATTGTAAAATTTAAATTTATTTTAAATTTTTATACAAAGAAATATTATATAGTAAAAATGTTTTAAATTATCTATATAAATGAATTGATTATTTTATTCAAACCTCTTCTAAGAAGTATTAATTAACATTTATGGTAATTCACTTAAAAAAACATTATAATGGAATATTTATTAGATATATACTTGTTAGCTAAGTTTTATTTTTCAGGTTTGTTAACTGGCTCAATGAGCCAGCAATTCTTTCGAAATAAAGAAGATATACATAAATGTGCTTATTTATTCGGTCTCCTATTTCTTTATTAAAAATATACAAAATTAATTGATAGAGTTATTTTCATTTTTTAACTTCTTTCTTTTCCTCTGAAGCTAACTCACGTGAGTATCTCACGTGGACATGCTGCTACTTATTTGACTTCTATATTTTCTGATAATTATTAATTAGTTTAGAGTGTTTTCTTAAATCTTTCTAGAAAGCTACAATGTATTTTTAATAATTTTAACCATTCTCAACAATTTGACTTCAATATTTTCTGATGAACAACTAATATTCTTATGTCGAATCGTCAGATTCATCATGTGAAAATTATTCTCTTCAGAAAATTATCATATAGTTTATTAGTTGACATAGGCGTCTCCATATTGAAAATAAATATAAGGTACTAACTATTAATAGTATTGAATAAGAAATTAATTCACAAATATTATATGAAATTACAGCTTTAATCACATTAATTGTTGTATATTTTATAAACCATAATTTTTTCATTTTTAATTTAAAATAATGTGCTACTATGATTATATTGCTAACAAACGAAGTTTCGACCTTCTCTTTAATGCATTTAATTAAACGGCTTTTGAGAAATTTGCATGTGCTGAATGCTTAAATCGCCGTGACAGCCATGGAAGATGGAACACTGAACACGGTGGTGACAGTAAATGAAGATCCAAATGCAAAATATATAATATTAAAATAAACACCAAATTTTATTAGATCCAATTAAATTTAAAGTTTCACCTTGTTTGTTGTAAATAATATAAAGTAAAAATTAGAATAAGGGTCTTTTCAGCTTTAAAAAAAATGAAGAAATGTTACGCTTTGACCAAACATTAATATACTTACTTATAGGATAAGATGTAGTTGTCTGTAGTGACGCGGAATAAACACTTTCAATGCTTTCCATAGCAAACTCCCAACTCAGGGTTTCTGGAATTTACATCACACAATTTGTCATTACATCATTTTAGAAAAAATTATAAAACCCATAACTAACCGCTCAATAATTATATATATTATATTCTATATTAATTTTTTAATGAAGGCTAAATAATAAATAAATCACAAAAGGGACCCACGGCAATGTTCACATTTCCTTTGTCTGCGCAGTTCCTTCCGCGTAGAAGCAACCGGCTGTTCCGGTCACCATTAACGTCCACGCGGCGTTCCTCTTATTTTTATCATCTTCAACAAAGCCACCGAGTAATCCTAATGAACTCCTTCTCTTTCTTCTTCATCACTGTTCCATAGAGAACTCAGACAAACCCACCGGAGACATGAATTCCCGTTTTGCCCCTCTCTCCTTGTCAATTCCTTCCCTCACAAATTCACCTTCTCTCATCGGCGCTAACCACACCTCCGCGCGCTTCTGCTCCCGATAAATTGAAGAAACATTCAAACATCTTTTCATTTAATTCATTTTTTTTTCTCGTAATTATTATTTTCTTGAATAGAAGTGCACAATCTGTTTCCATGGAGCCTGCCACAGGGAAGCCTGGCTGTCTCAGAAACGTTCTGACACGGTTACTCATCTTCGGCCTTCTTATTGTCATCGTACGGTTCGCTTACGTCATCACCCTCGCCGGCGAGTCCTGCACCCTCGGCGACTTCTGCTTCTTCTCCCCGCCGCTGAATCTCGCTATTGCCGGAACCAGATCCGGCGCTCTCGCCGTTCGCTCCGCCTCCGGCGGCGCGGCGGCACCCGAGCGCTACGCCAGCAAGGATTGGATCAGCGGCGTTCGGTTTTACTCGTCTGTGTTCCAGGACCTCATCGCTGGTGGCTTCCTATCGCCGGCGGCGAAGTCGCTCTGCCTTGAGACGCCGACCGGGCGCGACGTCCTCGCGCTGCGCGAGATCGGCGTGACGGACGCCATCGGTATTTCGAAGAAGGCGTCGCCGCCGCTGGTAAAGGCCGGCGATGCTCGCCGGATTCCGTTCGCGAACGGCACGTTCGACTTCGTGTTCGCAGGTGACGGCGCGCTAGAGAGATCGCCGCGGCCGGCGGAGTTTGCGGCGGAAATTGCTCGGACGCTCAAACCCGAAGGGTTTGCCGCGTTCCATGTAAAGGCCAATGATACTTACAGTTTTAATTCATTCGTTGATTTGTTCAATTTTTGTTGCAATGTGGTGAAAATAAACGAGGTAATAGGGTTTGATTCATCGATGTCTCGGGTGAGAGAACTCGTCGTGAAGAAAGAGCGTTATGGAGTTGGTTCTGATTCCAATTCCAATTCCAATTCCAACTCCAATGGAAAATGCTCTGTTCCGGAGTACAAGAAAAAGTTGGTTAGAAACGCTGAGGCGTTAATTGAAGAGGAGCCACTAAAGCCATGGATCACTCTGAAGAGAAACGTGAAGAACATAAGGTACCTTTCTTCAATGGTCGATATAAGCTTTAAGGATAGGTACGCGTACGTTGATGTTGGAGCTAGAAGCTATGGTTCTAGTATTGGGAGTTGGTTTAGGAAACAGTACCCGAAACAGAACAAGACCTTTCATGTGTATGCCATTGAGGCTGACAAAACGTTTCATCAGGAGTATGGTTTGAAAAAGGGGGTTACTCTGTTGCCTTATGCTGCATGGGTTAGGAATGAAAGTTTGGTATTTGAGATTAACCGTGGCCCTGGGGAGAAGGATCAGGGTAAGGGTAGGGGCATGGGGAGGATTCAACCATCGCAGTCTTCGAGTGGTTTTGATGGTGGTGAGGTTGAGAGAATTCCTGGGTTTGATTTTGCTGACTGGTTAAAGAACACGTTTTCAAAGAACGATTTTGTTGTGATGAAGATGGATGTGGAGGGTACGGAGTTCGATTTGATTCCCAGGTTGTTTGAAACTGGGGCCATATGTTTAGTGGATGAGATTTTTCTTGAGTGTCATTACAATAGGTGGCAGAGGTGTTGCCCAGGACAGAGGAGTCCCAAGTATGAGAGAACTTATGATCAGTGCTTGCAGCTCTTCACTTCTCTCAGACAGAGTGGAGTTCTTGTTCATCAATGGTTTTAACTAGTAAAATAGCCCCAAACCCTATATATACGTTCTGTACCATTCTTGTTTTACTGTTAGCTTCTGCATGTTTCTTCTTCATAGTTTTCTTATTTCTTCCCCAGCCAATAGAGAGAGATAGACAAAGACACCGTACTTTAACTTTTAAATTTCATTACATGTAACAGTAGCAAATGAAAATGAAAACCATCCCATTACAACACTTGTATTTGTTACATCTGTCTCTTCTGTTATCTGTGTACATGTAGCACATAATACTTTAAAGTTTAACTATTATTTTATCCCAAAAGAATTTAATGATTATTATTGAACAATTGTTTCACGGGTAATAAAATCTTTGGGGATATTTGTCAAAAGGTTCTGTAAATGCTCTGGGGCTGGGTTTTCCGTGCTTCTAGCAGGAATACTGGACGTTAGAGTTTGAGACCAGTAATAAACATTGCCCCTGGTGATGACTTTTCTGAAATTGCTCGGGAAACACAATTACGAAGAACTGAATCAATTGACAATAAAACCAATCAGACTGAGCTAAAATCTTGCTTTATACTATTATTAATCAACGGGCAAATTTAACGAACTTTAGTTTGTTATTTGGGTTTTTTTTCCATTGTAGGCAATGGCTTTGGTTTATTACGGATATGGACAAGTTTTTTAAAAATTACAGAAGTAGGCAAAACGTGTTGGGGGTGCACGTTTTCATATGAAGAAATTGTGTAGCCCCCATACGTTTTTGTGGTCAAGGTGGTCAGAGAGCGAAATTGTGTGGGAGGTGAACGTTTTTGGTGCCGTAATCGATTACCGTATGTTGTAATCGATTACTGCATGCTGTAATCGTGCAGGGGGTTAACGTTTTTGAAGCAGTAATCGATTACCGTAGTGTGTAATCGATTACGAAATGTGTTGCAGTTTTCTGGGTATTGTGTAATCGATTACGCACGAAGTGTAATCGATTACATGCGTAATTTTTTGAAAAAAAACGTTAACAAACATTTCACTGGATAGGAAAACAATGATGTATAATATAGTTGAATATGAGAGTAAAAAACAGTGATATTAGTGAAAAAAAAGATTACAATCAATTAAAGTACTAACATAATAATATCAATGTCAAAGTGCATTAAAGAAATACAAAGTTTTTGAATGAAAATAAACATTGAAATGCATCTAAGATGGAGGAAATTGGCGCCGCACATAAGCCATGTCTTCCTCAAGTTGTCCAACCCGAGCATCTATACTATCAAATCTTGAACCAACAAAAGCCCGGAGATCGCGGATTTCATGGATAATATCATTAAGCATAGCAGCAGATGCATCCTGGGTAGGCTGAGGCGGTGGAGATGGTGTGCGGTCATCATGAATAGGTGCATCCTGCATATCACGTTTATGAATCCATTCACCATTTTGGTTTTTTACAAAACCAAAGGAATGAATCACTTCACTTAGAATAACCCCTTCCTCAATAATTTGTAAGTTGGAATAAAATACCCTAACTAATTCCGGATAATAACGTTGACGATTAGTCAAAAAAGGTAATAATCCCAAGTTGTGGAGTATATCATAGCACTCAAAATTTTGCTCAGCAATAAAATCATCAGGATATCTGGGTTCAAGAATATCTCTGGCAGAAAATTTTGAAGTATACCTCTCGTATTGTGCTACGGAAGAGAACAGTCTCTGTGGTTGTGAAGGTGCGATTATTTCTTCAGGTTCGTTGACGGCGGGACCACGGCGGCGGCGAGCACCGACTTGAGTCTTGCGTTTCCTTGACGATTCTGCCATTTTAGGGTGTTTTTGGAGATTTGAATCGGTGGGTTTTGTAGAGAATTGAAAATGAGAAAGATTGCAACAAACGGGAGGTGATTTGGTGAAGATATGAAGGCAGAATGATGAAATGACGGAGGAGAGAATGGAGGCGCGGGTGGGGTTTTTGGGATGCAGCGGCGGAGACAGAAAATGTTGTTTTTATAGTGGAAGACGAGTCGTAATCGATTACAGGGTTTGTGTAATCGATTACGACGTTAAAAATAACATTCCAGGGGCTCTTAAAAGTTGTGTAATCAATTACACGGTTTCGGTAATCGATTATGAAGGAAAATAATAAGTTCCAGTGGGTCCATCGTAGAGTTGTAATCGATTACAGAGTTTATGTAATCGATTACCAATCTTGAAAATTTTTTTGGCAAATTCTGCTATTAATCGATTACGAGGGGGGTCGTAATCGATTACGAAGGTATTATTTGTGTTCCAAGTTGTCGTGTTACTTGAGTAATCGATTACAGGCTTTGGTAATCGATTACATTGAACAAATTTGGGGTTCTGTAATCGATTACGCTGGTATCAGATATCCAAATTTTGGTAATGGTAATCGATTACACTGTCATGGTAATCGATTACCACACACTTTCATGATAACAATTTTTTTTTAGCCTTTATACTCCATTGATAAGAAACTTTAACATATTCCATTAATTAAAGAAAAATAAAATGACAAATAACTTGCACATAACTTCAAATGGAAAGCAAAATATAAAGTTAAAAAATGATTTACGGCAACCATCTGTATCTTCTTCTTCCCCGGTGATCCACAAACCATCCAGAATTTATATCTTGGTATTCTTCGGAAGGTGTTGGTGGTCTGATGTCTCTAGTTTGGATGAAAAGCTCGATATAGGAAGAGATGCACGGTTTTTTGACAGATTGGTCTAGACTTTGTACGTGTGTCCAACGACTGATCATTTGTGAAACATCAAAGTCACATTTGATTTTCGCGGTGTCATGATATAGTCGCCTGTTGCGTATTGTTGAAGGGCGACGATAGTCAATTTGTTTGACAACTCTACGGTCACCACACTCCACTAATTGAGTTACGGTTTGTAATAATTGATTGTAGGTGCAATCATGTCTAATGGAGAAGGTTTTCGTGGAATCAGAACGAAACTCAAGACCAAAACCTAATCGACTCTCTATGATACCAGCACCCCTTAAAGGTCCACCAAAATAAATAATAGTTGGTGAAGTTGGGAGAGAGTTTGAGGATGATGATGATGGGGTGTTTGTAGTTAAAAGAGAAAGGATTTCTTCAGGTGATCTTGTGAAGGTCACGTACAATTCAATCATGGTGTTCAAATGGAAAGAAGACTTACATTCCAACATTTGAAAAACATGTTCATTTGTCTTTATTTCAAATGCGTCATAGACAATATTTCCTTCAGAAGTCACTGTGGGTCGTCTGAAGTATAGGTTGTTAATGGTTGTGTGTGACTGGCTTGGAATGGCTGCACAAACTCTTTGCTTTAGCATGTTGTATGTGCAGTTGTATGGAATGCGAACAATCTCCGGAGTCTGACATATGAACTTCACCCCATCCTCACAGAGTTTGATTTCACCGTTTGTGTATAAGGCGGCTATGTAAGAATTGGAGAAATCCTGCGACTCTGTTATGCCAAACATTTCAGGGGAAAATTGTTCCATCTTTGGGGTTTCAATTAAGAAAGAAAAAGAGGAAGGAGATGTCAAGCAATTGATGTGTTGAAAAGTTGAAAGTTTGCATTTGATGTAGTGTGGGGATGTGGTTTTTATAAGCATAGTAGTTGCACAATTATTGAGTGAATGAAGAAAGACAAAATGATAAAGGTTGAATTCATTACGTACATATGCAATTGCCATATTGAAATAATACACATACAAAGTACAATATTCTCCCATAATGTGATAACTTTATTTCACAACAACATTATTCAACGGTGGCTGCCTGTGCCGCATGGTGGCCTTCGTGTCCTTCGTGTCGGTCGTCTCTCAGGTTGTGGGGGAGGAGGGGGTGACTCACTTTCGTCATCAGCATCTTCCACTTCCACAGATTCAGAACCTCCTTCTGACACATTAAATAGAATTTCAGGTCTGTAGTATGGTTGTCAAGATGAGGCACCTCGGTATGCAGATGGTGGAGTTAGTGTTGATGTCCCAAACATTTGTGATGGAACACCCCCATAGCTGGAAATATGTGGGCCAGCTGAACCACCACAATATTGCGCTGGACCTGATCCAAAGTTTGAAGGTGCTGGAAAAAAACCATATGAACTAGGAACCTATTGAGATGACGATGGAGGATGCATTTTGTGATCCCAATTCCCAAATCCAGCAGATACATTTTGTGACTGAAGGAGGCCGGAAAAGGGTGTATCCGGACGAAACTGCTGATGTGAAGGCCGATTTTGATATTGCTCCGGCATGTCATACTAAAACAAAATAAAAAATTAAATTTTATTATTTAAAATCAATTATAATGAAAACTTTAATTAACATGCAGGGAATGAAAAAATGATTCTCACTTCATCATCGGATGATTGTGCATTAGCCGTGATATACCGGATGGTATGATTTATGTACCATTGCATGTACCGGATTGTGATATTGCCTCCAATTAATTTCCCCCTTCCTCGGAGATCAATTCGGTGAACCTCATCCAAGTTCATCGGGTCGGATGGGATGTTTTGTCGCCAACCAAACTGTCTAACTACCCGGTCAACTTGGTGAAATTCAACCGTCACAAAACATATAAGAGGAACCAATGCCCGACTAATTGGAGAAACATTTATTATTATCATGCGACTAACATGTGGTTGTCGATATGGTGTCCATAAAAATTGGAAAAATTAGTGTTAATAATTTGAAAAGAAAAAACTAAGGGAATTTCAAGGAACAAAATAGTAGAGCATGGATTGATAATGAACCTGCTTTGGTTGAATTTGATCAAATTTTTTCCGGAAGCCCACCACAGTTGTTT
>Ga0209589_1004965_pt1 | contig 22778 bp, 10 predicted proteins | sample CowpeawhiteBW_FD_187525 | JGI IMG/M metagenome (GOLD analysis project Ga0209589, IMG submission 187525) | Root nodule microbial communities of legume samples collected from California USA - Cow pea white BW (SPAdes) (version 2) | ecosystem: Host-associated > Plants > Roots > Nodule | place: USA...
AATTACTTTTCTCTTCAATAATAGAAGAAAGCATACAAAAATGAGAGCACAAAATAATGAATTTGTGTTCAACTTTCTTTTTTTCTTCATAAACAAAAGAAAACAAAACAAGTAAAAGTCTAAAGTGGATACAATATGTGAGAAACTCAAAAAACAGTGAGAGAGAAAATAAAAAATATCTTAATAAATTTATTTATTTTTTATTAAATTTAATTTTATGCTTTATTATTTATTTGCATTAAATGTTATATTTTATAAAATAAATAAAAAGATACCTATTTTAATTCTTATCAGTTCCCAATATATACTTTTATTATTTAAAAAATTCACAAACATTAAATTTCTTATACATAATTTAAAAAATTAAAAACAAAAAAAAATCATATAACATAAATAAATAAAAATCAAAGAGCTGTCCCTTCCTGGGTCTGCCTCTGCTTGAAGATATTGAAGACAATATAGTTTATGTTTAAAGATTCTTATTGTAATTGACTTAAACTTTTTCTAGTTAGGTGCTTTTTCTAGTTAGGTGCAAAATTGTTAGAGCAACAGCCAGCTCGCAACTCCTTTGAGAGAAACTCATTTTTTGCAAAAATCAGTATGGTAATCGATTACCAACTTGTAATAATCGATTACCAACTCAAAAAATTCTATTTTTCAAAACCTACTTAAGATAATCGATTACCACGAATGGTAATCAATTATCACTGGCAGTTATAACTTGGCTCTTGAAAAACAACTTGAAATAATTGATTACCATTTCTGGTAATCGATTACCACTGGCAGTTATAAAAATATTTGTTCAAATTTGTACATGAGATAATAGATTACTATTTTGGGTAATCGATTATCCTTGGCAGTTTCAGCTAAACTCTTCATTTCTAACTCAGCATGCAAAAACCTCTTTAAATAGAACTCGGTTTCCAAACTTCAAATTACCTTTTTAAGATTCAGAGTTCTTGTGTTGTGACTGCAAAGTGTTGCTCTGTGATATTCTTAAAAAATAGCTTTGAAAAGCCTAGTGTGAGTGAGTGATAACTTTTTCTAAGTGAGTTCTTAGAAGATTGAGTGTTGTGTTGTTGCTAGGAGAGCTGGTCATCCTCTGTGTGATTCAGGGGGAGCTTTTTGTTCATCTCTTGTGGTTGTTCAAGAGAGGTGTTTTCTAATCCTTACTCTTTTCTAATCTATTGTAATATGATTATTATAGTGATTGAGTTAATCTCTTTGTTTAAGAGATTAACAACTGGCTGGACGTAGGGTCTTTTGATCTGAACCAGTATAAATATCAATGTGCATTTTCCTCCCTTAACCTCTTTATTTTTTTGCACTTGCATTTAAAGTAACTGTGATTTTAAGTTAATCATTTAAATTTTGAGAAAATTTTAAAACCTGTTAAGACTTATAAAAATTCAATTCACCCCCCTCTTGTTTTTGACCAAAGATTAAATATTCCGTTGCATGATACCATCAGTTAATATTTTGAATTAGATAAATTAAAATAATTACTACATTTACATATCAAATTATTCAATTATAACTAATAATTGAGACTGAATTTGTAGGTATTAGTGATTTAAATTACAATAATTATTATATATTTACACATTTAAAAAATATAATATAAAATATCAATCTTTTTAATTATTTTTATTTTATTTTATTTGTTAGAAACGAGCCAACAAATCGGGACGAGTTGACTCGTATTTTGATCGTCAAATTGATGAGCTGGACGGGAACGAGTCAAAATGAATTGACAGATTAAAATCTTCAACTCAACGTGTTTCTTTTAATATAAACTCACGAGCTGGCCTATTGAGCCCAATCCATTTTCTCACCTCTAATTGGAGACTATAACAAAAATAAACATAGAAAAATAAATAAAAAGCTCTGAAAATTAGATAAAATAGTTGTGTTGAACTTTTTTCACAACATGTATAAGAGGATTTGGAATGAAGATTATCGATATAATTGATTACGACTAAAATATAATTAATTACTTATATTAATATTTTATTTATAATTATATTTTTAGACAAACAATTAAAATAATAAATAAATAAATTTAAACTTTAACGAATTTAATGTAATTTATTTTACAACATTATTATTTAAAAGAAATTTTTATTCATTAAATTTTATAATACTTTTTATTATAACTAGTTAAATAATCTCATTTTCATATATTTTTTAAATTCTCAATGTTGAGAGTGGGATTTCGAAGCTGCAGATTGTGACTCCGAAAGAATGGGATCTTTTACGGAATAAATAAATAAATATTGTATTGCATGGTAGGATTATACCAGGCCACCCAGCACTTACAACTTTTCTGGTTTTCTACTCAACCTGCATGAATCTTGAAAAATGGGCTATGGAAATCAGAGAGATTGGAAAAAGCTTATAAAATGTACAAACGCGTGGGATAATACCAATACTCATTTGACTAAAATTTGTCCATAATCACGGTTAAAATATTCAAATTTTAAATTTAAATTTTACTTTGATAAATGATAAAAATTAAACACTTTATAATAAAAAAAATAATATAAACTTATAGTCTTAATATTAAAATATTTATAAACTTATAGTCTTCTCGGTTGAAAGGTACTACATAATCCTCACATAAGTTGATTGATGACTCTAGTAATGAATGTCTCACATGTGAATTCTCCATTCACATACCCCTTAATTACTTATTTAAGACCATTTCAATAAATAAATATTTATCCTAGTCATTTAGAAATACTTTTCCAAGTATAATTTTATTATTAAATTTATATACTTTTATGATTTCTAATAACATTATTCATTTGAGTTACTAAGACAAGTATTTCTCTGTTTCTTTTCTTACAAGACTTTCTTTTTCTAGTTATCCTCCCACCTTTTTAAGTTTTTTTATTTTAATTCTCATTTCTTTTTAAAGTCACCTAATTTTGCAGTAGTTGATGAGTCAATATTCAATACTACTTGAACAAATTTAAATTTAGAGTAAGTATTTTCTTTTAATATTTTGAATATTATTATTTAAACCACTATAAGAAAATTATCAAAAAAATCACCGAATTTATAATAAAAGATATGTTTGGAGACTAATTCAAAAACCAAATTTTTAATTATAGATTAATTTAGAAACAAATTTTATTGGTAGCCAAAATTTAGTTTGCTAATTTTAGTGATTAATTTAGAGGTCAAATTATAATAGAAACTATTTTAATTGCCAATTTAGAGACCAATTATAATTTTTTAAAATTATTTTAGTTATTAATAATTTTTAGTTTATAAATTGATATCTAAATTGTTTATTACTATAGTGACTAATTATTTTTTATCATTAAAATTAATTATTAATCAATAACTTTTTTAACTCATTATCATTTTAGTAAGTTGAGAAAAGTGATTTTTCAAATAATTTAGTTATTGACTGAAATTTGATTGTAGTTGATTATGATATTAAAGGATATAGAATATGAGTATTTATCCAACTATTCTTAATTTTTGTTTGAAATTTTATGTTTAGTGTGATGTTTGAACTTTATTGAATGCATTTTGAGCTTTACATGATTAGAATGAGGCAGTGATTTAAATATAAAATTTGTGCAATAAGTGATGAAATTAAGTACTTTAAACTTGATAAAAAGATGTACATTAATTACATAGATTTTTGATGCGTCATGAGTTATTCTACAAAGTTCCTTCTGTAGTATTTTTGTTTGAGTGAAACATTTGTTTGAGCGAAACATACTCAAGCATATGTTTTTCTTAATTAAGACAATTTTTTTCAAGTAAAAATAAGATTGAAAAGTCACTATTTTTTTTTACGCTTAAATGAAATGGTTTCACTCAAGTCACAATAAATTATAAATCAACTTTTATTCACTGAACGAAATCTTGTTCAAGCAAGAATTTCAAATGAAAAAATGATAATTGATTATTAGTTTAATTATTTAAAAACTGAAATGGTGTTATAAATTTGAATGATCATAAATTAGTTTTAAATGTTATTAGAAAGCTTATAGAGACCTGATAAGAAGTTAACTGAGGCGACATACTTACTCTTTATTATAAAGAAAAATCATATAGAGTAAAAGATGATAGTTTTGAATAGATAATAATAAAACATGACGGTTAATATTTATGTTTTAGATATTAACATTTAAGGACAAACAAAACCCAATATCACTGAAAAGTTATGGGATCTTAAATAATATTTCTAATTAATAAATATATATTGATAGATGAACGTTATTGAAAACACATACATACTCATAAATATTTTTTTATGATTATTGTAATAAAATTAATAATAATAATATTATTATTAAAATTATAAAATTAAAATAACTTTTAATAACTTTAATGTACATACATTTTATTTATTTTGTAAGTGGTTTTATAATAAGAAAAGAAAGAACAGTTAAAATTTAAACAAATAATAATTTATAAGGTAAAATTGATAAAATAATTATTTTAATTTTAAAAAAAGTTATTTAAATAGTAAAATTGAAAAATAAATACGAAAAAATAATTTTACTTTATATATATATATATATATATATATATATATATATATATATATATATATTTTTATATATATATCAAAAACATTTATTCTTGAACAAAAACAATTATTTTACTACAAGAAGACTCTTTTAAATAGTGATCACTTTTAATTACCAATAATGATAAGTAACTATAGTAATAAATTTAAATACTAATTTAGAAAACTAAAAATTATTGGTTATTAAAATAGTCACTATTATAAATACAAATTTCTAATTGTTTACTAGTCTATAAAATTATCTATCATAATTTTGATTACCAAAGGAAATTGGTCACTCAAAATTAATTACATAAGTTTTGGCTATAAAAATGACTTAGTTTCTAAATTTGTCTTTAATTAATTAGTGACTAATTTAACAATCAATTATGATTTTTATTTTTAATAATAATTATTTTAATAACAAATAATTTTTTATTTTATAAATTAATATTTAAATTAATCACTATATTAATTATTTTTTATTTCTAATCTACAAAGAATGAAGAATTCGCAATAATCAAATGTACATGATTTTGTCAATATAATTCAAGTCCAATAATGAGAGATATACAAAGTTAAAACATAAATTTAAATGAGAAAGTCTGAAAGAGATTTAAGAAACACAACAACAAGACGAAGATGCGGTTAAAATTTTTTTAAATAAAGATATTACTATATTTAGAGTTTATTGATGATAAGTTGAAAAAAAAAATTCTACTAATTAAGATTATTAATAAAAATCGTGCGCTATTAATATTTATAAAGTTATAAAATAACAGTATAACATGTTACAGCAAATTAGAGAAATTAACGTATGAAAAAATATAAAATATTTGAGACTAAATATCAAACAAATTATTACACATATTTCGAAACCAGTACGTTTTATTTATGATATATATATATAATTAGAATTAGAATTTTCTAATTGTACAAATATTTCATATTTTTATTATATTTTCAAAATTAGAATAATAGAATAAGTAATTAAATGTTAAAAATAATAACACACATCTCAACACATACAAAATACATATTTCAAGAGCATAATATACTAAAACCATTTATAACTCTTTATAGCTATTATTATTAGTTTTATTTTGGTTGAATTATTTTTTCGTTCATTTTTTCGTCTAAAATTATCATGTTGGTCCTCTAGGTATTTTTTAGTTTCAATTTAGATTTAGTCTTGATTTTATACATATTAATGCAATTTGATCTTTTTGCTAAATTTTTTATAACGAAACAAGGTTTTTTTTCATCAAAAATTTGCATTAGAATTATGTAAATTCCATCAACAAAGCAAACAATTATTATTCACAAAATTAATTAAAAAAGGACAAAATTGCATTATTTTTCAAAAGTCGGACAAAATTGAAATAAAAAAAAATTGGAGGATCAACTTAATATTTTTGAATAAAAATAGAAAACAAAAGAGTAATCCTAACATTTTTATATAAACTAGTCAAAACATTGTATTTACTATTTTTATGATAATAAAATTACAATTATTGTTATTATTATAATTATAAAATTAGATATGAATAATTTTTATAATTTTAGTGTAATTAATTTTCTTTTACAATGATTAAATTTTAAGAAAAATATTAAATTAAATAAATAATCATTTAAAAGAAAACATTAATACAATAATAATTTACAAAATATTTAAAAGATAAAATTAAAAAAAAATATAGAAAAAAAACTTTTTTATATATAAATATAAATGTTTAAAATTTTATTAGAATATCATATATATATATATATATATATATATATATATATATAATATTATTAAATTTGAAAAATGGGAGTGTCATGACCTAAGTCCACATAAGGTCTGCCACTTATCCTAATAGTATGTATTATAAAAAAGGTATTCAAACAATTGCAGTGAGTTAAAAAGAATACTTTAGAAGTTTTTTAGTAGAATATTTTGGAAGATAATGATATGAAATTTATATTAAAAACTTGGAGTAAATAATACATATGATCAAAAAAAGTGTGCATTGATAGAAAGTAATTTCAATTAATAATTGATTTTAAATTTAAATTCTAAACATTTAATTACATTAAACTTTTAAGAGAATCACTTCTATTGTGTACACAAATCCTATCTTCTAAGAATACCTCAACACAAAATAGTTGTATTTTATATATCAAAAAACATGTAAAGTAAGTAAATACTAAAGATGTTAATTAAAATACAAGGTAGGCACGAGCTTGATTATAGTTTTTTACAAGAAACTTGACCTTTCTTTATGTTTTTTTTATGTGAAACTAATATTATAATAGCAGAAGAAAAACGCTTATTTTTCTCATTTGACTTACAATAAACATAATAAAACATCGAATGTAATATATTTATTTATGAAAGTCTTAACTAAAACTTATTATGTGATATTTTAATCTAATTTCTTAACGAAATATTTTATTCTATTGTTGTCGTAACAAAACTTTCTTTAATTTTATTTATGCTCTTGATATGCTTTAATTATACTTTTTCATGTTTTTTATATTAGATTTAGTAGTTTTCGTTACTGTTATTTATTTATTTTTTCATTTCATTACACGACTTTTAATATTTTGACTTTATCTTATTTTTTAAAAGAAAATTAGTACAGTTTTTGTAATATTAGTGATATGAGGAGTGAGGTAGAATAAGGTGGAAATGAATATTTGCGGATCCAAATTTATATTGTTTACTACGTAAAGAATTTATTTTTCACATATATAGTTATAGAATGATGGATTAAAAATAATATTATCATAAAGAGGTGATGAAATAAAAAAAATGTCAATATTAATCGATGTTCATGAAATTTCTGTGTTTGAAAGGCTAGAAGGAGTTATTAAAATTTATAGTTTTATTTGGTCATGATTTATTTTAAGAATAAGATGACATTTTGAATATAAATAATAAATACGTAAAACGTGGCGTGAGAGTATAGTGAGTTAGGATAGAACAGAGGGACAGCTGGTCCTTGGACAGAAACAACAGCTCAAGGGATTATTTTCCATTTCCATTTCATTAATGAGGGATGAAAAAATTTCTAATTTTATCATTAAAAAATTAATAAAATAGCATTATTATTATTATTGTAAAAAAAGAATTATAAAATGTGAACTCTTAAAAGGTATAATTGTGTTCTGGGGCCGTGAAAGATTTCTATGGTGGAAATTGTGATCTCAAAGGCTAAGCTAAGCTAAGCTGGAAAGAAAGAAAAAGAAAAGCCCACCTGTGAGTGTGCCAGAGAGAGTGTGTGTTCATTTCTCTCTCTTTCTCTCTCCCCTGTGTACTGCTCCGTCCGTGCTGCTGCAGCAGCAGCAACGTGCTTAACCCGTTTGTTTCGAATTCCAATATTGTTAAAATTATTATTGTTATCAGAGAAAAGGAACATTGATTGAAGAGAATCTGAGGGGAGGGAGGAAGGAAAGAGAAGCAGAGAAGCAGAAGAAGGGAGGAAGAGGAAACAGTGCGCACCTTAGCATGGATTCCTCTCCGTCGTCTTCTCTCTCCTCGCTCGCTTCGACCCCACGGCATCATCCACTCTCCAATTGAGAAAGGCACCGATTCCCATTCCCATCCCCACTCTGCCTCACATAAACCCAACCCTAACTTCCATCTTCTTCACCCATTTCAATTGCAACACTCACAAGGAGATGTTGTGGCTCATGAGATTCTCGGGCTTTTTCTCCGCCGCAATGCTCCTCATTCTCCTCTCCCCATCCCTCCAATCCTTCCACCCCGCCGAAGCCATCCGTTCCTCCCACCTCGACGCCGTCCTCCGCCTCCCGCTCCAGGCGCCGCCACTCTCCTTCCGCCGCGCCGCCCCATTCCGCAATGCCGACAAATGCGCCTCCAATCGGACCTCCATTCCCGAGAACACCAGCGTCTGCGATCCCTCCCTAGTCCACGTTGCCATCACTCTCGACGTCGAATACCTCCGCGGCTCCATCGCCGCCGTCCACTCCATCCTCCAACACTCCCAGTGCCCGGAGAATATCTTCTTCCACTTCCTCGTCTCCGAGACCAATCTACAATCCCTTGTCAAATCCACCTTCCCGCAATTGAACTTCAAGGTCTATTACTTCGATCCGGAGATCGTGCGCAACCTGATCTCCACCTCGGTCCGCCAAGCCCTAGAGCAACCCCTCAACTACGCCAGAAATTACCTCGCGGATCTTCTCGAGAGCTGCGTGGGGAGGGTTATATATCTAGATTCGGATCTAGTTGTGGTGGACGACATTGCGAAACTGTGGAGCACCAGTTTAGGTTCTAGAACAATCGGCGCGCCTGAGTACTGTCACGCGAACTTCACCAAGTACTTCACGGCGGGGTTTTGGTCGGACGCGCGGTTCGCAGGCGCGTTCGTGGGGAGAAGGCCGTGCTACTTCAACACGGGTGTTATGGTGATAGATCTGGTGCGGTGGCGGAAGCACGGTTACAGTAGGAGGATAGAGAGGTGGATGGAGATCCAGAAGAGCGACCGGATCTACGAACTGGGTTCTCTGCCGCCGTTTCTGCTGGTGTTCGCGGGACACGTGTGGCCCATTGAGCACAGGTGGAATCAGCACGGGTTGGGTGGCGATAACGTGAAGGGGAGTTGCCGGGACCTTCACGCTGGGCCTGTGAGTCTGTTGCATTGGTCCGGAAGTGGCAAGCCCTGGCTCCGATTGGACTCCAGACGGCCCTGTCCACTAGACGCACTTTGGGCTCCTTATGATTTGTACGGACACTCTCAGTGATTAAGGCAGGGTAGTCGCCGGTAAATTCCCTCCACTGTTTTGTCACTTCTCTTCATTTAATTTAATTCTCATTTCGGTCTATTTTTTCTATTATTATTTTGTTCCCTCTTCTCTGCTCCTCTCCTCTCTTCTCCTCTCCTCACTGTGAACAAACAGATCAGATATTTTTACTTCACCCATTTTTATTAGACTTCGTTTCTCAGGCCATTTGTATTCTACATACACTATCTTCTATTTTGTGGTTTTTGCTCTGAAAATAAATAAGATAAAATAAAGAAGCGGGTGGTTCTTTAATTTCTTCTTGTGCGTTCTTAAAGTTGAGCAATGGTATTTAGCTTATGTTGCCTTTCAGTAATGTTGGGATGATACTGTCCCGTGCCCAATTGAACTGAGTGGGAACTGGGAATTGAAGAGGAGAGCACTAATTTTGCTTTTTTGTAATGCGTTGATTTAAATCACTGTAACAGTCGTTACTTCGTACTATTAATTTTGATTGATTTGTTTGATGGGTGGTGTGGTGTCTATCTGTCTGGTTCACGTTTGATTATTTTTGGGAATTTGCTTAGTTCATGAGACACTGATTGTGTTAATCAGCTAATCGGTACAAGCCGAACTACGGATTTAGTACCTGAGTTAGTGAGGTTGGTGGGTAGCGGTAGCCCATGTGCAAATATTGCGTTTGTCCTTTTAAATATTTTGAAATACCATGTGTGTTTGTACTGGGAAATTGGTGCCGCAATTCTGGTGGCTAGTGGGAACAAAGATAAGAGAAGCTGAACTGTTGTAGTTACTTGTAGTAGTTAATAACATGGTAAGAGGAGGTGGAGGAAAACACGTATATTGGTGTGTGGCTAGGTTTAGTTGGCCACGTTTACTGTGAGAGAAGCCAAAATGAAGAGAAAGGGTGGTTTGAGATAGGGGGAGGGGTATCTTTGCCGGCAGCAGTAGCCAAATGAGAGATGAAAACTATCCAATGAGTTTGTGGATTGCGTTGCCAACTAAGCTTAAAGCTGAGCTCGCGGAATCTCTGAGGAAAGCAGTGCTTCGGTGGCTACGGCGGAACACTTGGTACGGTTGGTCTCTCACTTTGTCCTTTTCGCCGCACGTATGTTTTCCACTCCTTTCTGTTATCTTCTCTCTTCTGATCATGTAATTTTATTCCAAAGATAAACTCGTTGGAAGAGTTAGTATTAGGAGTGCACAGGTAAGATATTAATCGGTTGAACAAATCATAGTTGATTGTAAGTAGTCCGCATGATGAGAGGGTGAAGAGGGACCGAATCCTCACACGCCCATGGGAGTCTTCCGTCTAGTTCTGGGCTCCATGTGGTAGTTACGTATTTTTTAATTCTATTCTTATTTCTTCAAATATTATTCGAGAACAGAATAGAAGACGCCATTGTGATCGGTTAGAATGGGGTCTATCAATTGAGTGTTTTGTCACAATTATATAATTTGAAGTAGGTTGGGAATAATCCTATCCAAATTATGCGTATGTGAGCAACGCCTTTGGCTTTTAGCATTGCTAGCCTAGCTGGGCTATATTAAACTTGGATTGTGAATTAAATTATGGAAAAAAGTTCTATTGTCGGGTTTAAGTTAATATACTTGGATTAGGACGTAGCAACAGAATGCTTGGGCCTATGGTATATTATATGGGCAAATGGTGAAGGATCAATATTTATTCACTGACACGTTTCTGCCAATTATTATAATAAAGAAATAATTTAATAGTATTTCTATAGAGGGTTCTAGAAATATGAAGTGTAGGACAGAGATGAGGCGAAGCCAAAGACAGGCATAGCCTCAATTGATTATTTAGATATATACGGTGTTCTAACTGAATACTTTGAATTCCAAGAATTTATTATTATTATTATTATTATTATTTATTTATTTATTTTTGCCTTTTAGCCCTTGCAATGGTTTCATATGCATGAAACGAACTAAAATGAATATTGTTTGAAAGAAGTGGTTGTGACCAACATATGAGTGGGTAAAAGTAGGTTATTCATGCGGTTGGAATTGGAACCGGGTTCTTTTTTCAATATGAATAAGCTGCTCTTTCTGTGGATTTATTGGATACCAGTAGAAGTTGAGAATGCAAGGTGATGGTCACAATGTGTGTCAAAATGGCAAGATTTCTGACGGCTCTTTCTGGGTGTGAGAAGTTGGACGAGGTTGAGCTATAGCCAATTTTAATTCACTGGTCCCCATCTCTTTGTGGTGTCGTTGTTGTTAGTTTTAGTTTTCCATCTTCCTTCTGAAGCCCTATCATATATCATAGGATGATATTTAAAATAGTAAATTAACAATTATATAAAATTATAAACTCAAATTAAAGGATATATTTTACACGTCATCTCTCAAGTAAGTCCTTGTCTCAAAGTCCAATTGGGTGTCAAAGGAAGTTCCCCAATCATTGAGTGCCCAGAATAAAATTAACTTCTTCAGATAAATAATTAGGTAAGATGTCCATGATTGAACCTTGTATGTCTGAGCTTTATAAACTCTTTCAACTGAACATTCACTCCCGAATCTTATCTTTTTTATCATACATCTCTATATATAATTAATTACTTTAATTACTTCTTTTGAAGCTTAGAAATAGATCTTCTCGATTAGAAATTGATAATGCCTCATTTGCTTTTTATTATTTAATTGGTTAATTCTTTTTATTATTAAGATGCGATCATTTTTAAAAGATTTGGATAATGGTTAAGATATAACTATTAGATGTCAATCAATATTGAATAAACTTAATACCGGTCGAAAATGGGACAATTAATGTGGAGTTGGATAAAAAACTTATTAAAAAACTTATGATAAGTAATGATGAGACTATGATCGCTAATTATACGGATAAGTACTGATAAATCATTTTTGGTACAAGAAGCATCGTTCGCTATGTGTGTGAAGCAGAGAAATGGAGGTGAATGATAATTGGTGTTGTGTGTTTTTCTAATAACTGTGTGAATGGTGGAAGATGAAGGTGGTTGTGTTAGAGGGGTGATGATGAAGGGTGGAGTATGGTAATGATTGGAGGTGGAGATGGAGAACGAAAATGTGATGTTGAATTTGTGGATGGAGGTGAAAAAGGAAAAGAATGTGACTGGATGATAAAATGAGAAAGGAAAAAATGTGTAATTTAAAAAAGGACACGTGTCCAAAAACAAATGACTGATGTTGATCACCTTTGCTTCATGTACTTCGACAAAAATTTAATAAGATGAAACTTTGAACTAAAGACTAAAACCAAATTTGATAAGATAAAACTTTGAACTAAAGACTAAAATCAAGATCGCATTATAATGTAAAAATAAAAAAATAGTTAATCCTTTATATATTATTTATTTAATTAAATGAGAATGTTTGATCCTCAATTTTTATTAAAAAGTATATAATATTATTAATACATTTTTCTATGAAAATTCCATATAGAATGTATGATTTACCTATAAGTTCTTAACAACACGTTGTCATAATTAATTTTAATATTACAAACCTATTTTAACAGAAGAAGTAGTTAATTTTGACATTGTTGACGAATAATTTTGTCATTAATATCTATATTGTAAAAAATCGTCAGTAAAATTGCATATATATTTCTTTTTATACTTCAAATAGACATCTCCACCAGTGAAGTCTAAGTAGAAAGAGTCTATTTGTAATTTCATTGAAAATGTTGATTAATATTTTTTATATTTACTGGTGTATTTACAATCCTAGGTAATTTTGACATCATTTATCGATAATATTTACATAATAAAAAATGCATTAGTAAAGTTGTGTGTTTTCTATTATACAACCAATTAGGACCTCCATCGATAAGGTTCAAGACAAAACTAATTAGTGAATAAGTCCATTACAAATAAAGATTTTGTAACTAATAAACAACTCTTGTTTTCTTTGCCACACAGATCCAAAACAAAAATTACCCAAATTAAAGATCCTTAATAGCAACAACACATCAACTAGTATCACAACCAAGAATTTCTTCCATCTTCCTTCACAATTCATCTTTTTCCTCCACAAATAAACACATTTGTTTTGGTCAGTTGAGTGTTCATTATTTCTTTTTCAGTTTCTCTTTTCACTCGTTGTTTCCTCATATCTTTATTCACATTCGTTTTTACATTCCCTTCTTCATCAAATTAATTGATTTAATTTTTTCTTATGTTCCATTTAAATCTCCGTTGGTAATGAATATGTTTGAAAAACTTCTCAATGCTTTCCATTTTGAATTGTTTTCCTTTGCTATTGGAGATTGCAATGTTTGTTGTAGGCATTAGTTTGATTTTTTTTTTTTTTTAGTTTTTTTTTTTATTTTTTTTTTTTTTTAATGCATGATTGTTGCTGATGGATAGATTCTGCATTTTTATTTTCTATTTTATGTAAATGTATAACATTAATTTTTATGAAAACGAGGGGGATGAAGTTACGTAGATGGTGAAAATCTACACCAGAGTTTTACTGATGAAATATTTTGTCTATAATTTGTTTGTCGAAAATCGCCACGTGAAAGTAATAAGTATTTTGTAGTCATTACTTATTAATTAATCTATTTTTTTTCATCGATAAAATTTACTTACATGCGTTTTTTTTCATGGATTTTAGTCCGTTCATATTCCATTCAAAAATATAATTAATAATAAAAGTCATCATTATGGATGAATTTTGAGTGTCAATAATATTATTTTTTTTTGTAATATTTTACTATTCAATAACATAAACTCTTAGTTTATTATTAGCACAAAATTTATATTCTTTTTATTATCTTTGACTCTTTGTTAGTTTATTTTCAAGAATCTTTGTTTTACTAAAAAAAAATTATAAGTTAACGGTTTGACTTTTTTAATATCTTTCAAAATTATTCGAATCTTCAAGATATTTTCCCTTCCCTACCAATTTCTATTACATGTTTTCAAAAAAGACAATCATCAATTTCATCAAATCAACTAACTTGATTAGTTTTTGTTTTCTATAATTATTTTATTGATATGTATGTAATTATAATTTTTTTCTATATTTGACATTAAAGAATAAAAATATATATTATTTTGACATTAAATCTTTGATAATATGATGTTTAGTTTTTCATAATTTCTTATTTTTTAAAATTATTTCAATAATATTTAAACAAGTCATATAGGATATCTGTTATCCAATGATAATGAAAATGAGGTTGAAAAAAAAAACATTATAATCCTAAAATACCGAGAGGGACACACGCCTATTTATTAATTTTTTTGGGAAGGTCTAGAATTAAGCTCCTTTACAATCTTTAAATTCCTCTTATTCTTTAATAAAACATGTTAACATCTTACATGATCGAGAGAATAGTCTAGATAAAGTTCTTAAATGTGTAATCATGTCTGATTATAAAGAAGATTTAAGGATGTTTTCTTTATTTCTTTTATTAGAATCACTAATTGGCCTTAGTACTTAGTATATATAAACATATATATATATATATATATATATATATATATATATATATATATATATATATATATATATATATATATATATTATACGGATTTTGTGATATAAGAAAAATATGTCGCTATATAATTCTATTAATGAACATATGAACAACTCATATATGTATAACTAAGATATATACTAACAAATTTCAAGTACAGGATAACCAACTTATTTTCTCTATCTTTACTCAAAGAATTTAAAAAGCCTTTAAATATATTAATTTAACACAAAATACTCTGATTCAATTTTTATAATCACTCTTATCTTCATATTTATTTATTTTTTAACCTTTAACTTGAATGTCAAGAAATTTTCTTTACACTATATACACTTGAAAGTATTTACTATTTAGAGACAAGAGAAAAATGATTTGTACCTATTCTAAAAAGAATCACTCAATTTTCATATAGAACCACTTAAAAGATTTGTACTTATTTTCATATATATATTTTGATAATAATGATTTTCACATATTAAAAGGAATTCTATTTAATAGGCTTTTAACTATTCTCCGATCATTATATTGATTATTTTTTAGGTTTTTTAATCAATTTCTTTATATTAAAATAGTAAAACATTTAACTAGTTATGAAAGTTGGAAAAGAAAGAAGTTTGTAAGAGATGAGCAAACTTTTTTGGTTACGGTCTTCACATAAGCACTGGGTTGGTTGGGGAAAAACTTTGTTACGCTTTTTCTGAATAGTAAAAAAATAGGGAAAAAAAGGTAATAAAAACGTGATATAGAAATTAAGTAAAACAAAATATGTATTATTGATGGACAAAAAGAAGAAAAAATGTATGAAAAATTCTGTATTTTTCCTTAGATGAACGACTTTGTTCCCTTTATTTAGATAAGAAAAAGGAAATCACTGATGATAGTATGAGATAATTCCAATCTCATAGTTAAATGGAGAGTTTGTCATCCATAATAATTTTACATGACTCAAGCAAGTAATTTTTCATGGAAGATACTTATTATCTCTGTCTCTACGGGAAAAAGAAAAAGAAAGAAAAAAAGAGGATTTATCATCTTTTGTCTTTTTGCAAGATGTTAGTATTCATATTTTAGAAATCTTTACTTTTATTTCCATTTTACATTTTTATGTATTGTACTTTAGTTCAATTGAATTCTACACCTAACATATCTATTTAAAATATCACCCTTAAAATATGGAACATGAAAAATAAACTTATTCAAAATTGAGGATTAGACTAAAATAGGAGAATATAGTTGTAAATAAAATGAAATAACTTAAGGAAGACTAAAATTTCAATTTATTTCAGATAAAAAATGAAAACAATACGGGTCTTGAAAAAAAATTTATTATGCTCGTTGTTTATGTTATGTGCCTTACCAAAAGAGTTATATGATTTTTTTTTCTACTTTAACTCTGTCTTTATCCATTGCTTTCCATCGCACTTTTTTTTTTTCTTTCTCTCTATCTATATTAATTAGACTTATAAATTGACGAATGTATTAAAAAAATGACAACCCTTAGAATCTATAGAAGTTTTAAGAGAAAATAGAAAAATAAGTAACGTGTGCATATGTATGAAAATGAAAGTACAAAAATTCATTTATTTTGCATACCAAACTTATCCAACGCGTTTGAAACGTGGACTTAGTATACTTGACCTTAAAACAAATCATATATATTAATCCCTTACCTACTCATATTTTCATTGGAGAAAACTTTTTCTTTCAATATATTGCCAAGCACATCATCAAACCAGAAACATATTTTAGAGAGAAAAATGTAAATAGATATATGTTATAACATCCCATAATGATCTAGCTTTATAAAAAAAAAACAAATTAGATGTTTTCTTGTCTTAGAAATTAGATACTTCCTTCTCTTGTTATATATATATATATATATATATATATATATATATATATATATATATATATATATATATATATATATATATATATATATATTAACAAATAATATTATAAATAAATATAGTAGAGTACTTATGGGATATTCTAACCCTTTTACAAACTATATGTACATGGTAACCCTCTTCATAAGAAGTGCAAAGAGTTCAAAACAAAGAACCATATCAAAATAATAATTTTTGGCATGGGCAAATAATATTTATAAATCTACACATGAGTCATTACCCACCTTTGATACATAGGTGTAGCAAACATGAACCTTAGTTACATGAGTGTTCTATTTGATAAATGAGGTTTATCCAAATTAGAGTTTTCTTTCAATACTCTGAGTACAATGAGGAGAATCAAAGCCTCAATCAAAATCTCAACTTGTTGATGTATAAATTTTCCCTTTCATGAATCTTAGTTTTTCCAATACTTGCATATATTCCCTTTATACATTAATTGAAAGCTCTAATGGATGGTATTCTCAATGTCCCTGTAATGGTACTTCCTTCCTTCGCTTAGACAGATCTAAATCTGGCCACCATAAAACCTAACACACATAGAAGTTAACAATTCATAAAGAATTTAAGCACGCATAAGGACAAATATACTATAAGAAAAGTTAACATTAAGAATTTACGTTTCATCCACGTCTATGCTTCCACTTGGGCTAAAACAAAAAGTTATTCTTAGTATATCTTAAAGATTACCTCATTCCTTTATTTCCAGATTTTCTCGATGATTGCTAAGCACATTCCTTTTTGTATGACATTTTGGTTATTGTTCATATTAAGGATATGGAAATGCTGAAAATAAGCCACGGTTGATTATTATGCACCAAGGTCCCTCCCATCCATCTATCACACATGTTCCATACACTTTGGGCAATCCTGCATGTAAAGAAAAGGTGAGGCCGCACAAATTATTTTGTAATTGCACCCCCTTACAAGTAAATTATTCTTTGTTGGTAGCTTATCTAGTAGAACCCTCCAACCTAGATGAAATGCCTTTGGAATTACCTTAGCACTCCATAACATTCTGAATACACTACACTCTTCCCCCTAAGTTGCCTTACAAGATGTTATAAGCTTATTTAACAGAGAAAGCACCATCAATGTCCCCTTTCCAAACTCAGGTATCTAGGCTTCCTTTCTTAAATTTCTTACCATTAATAATTTGAAGAAGATTTTGCTCTTGAGATATTTCCCATTAAAATCTACTTATCCTCCATGTTAGGTCCCATACCAAAATACTTTCACCTCAATCCCTTACCTCCCAAATAGTATTATCCTTATAATTAGAGATCATATATAGCCTAGGGAACCTTCGACATAGTAGTTCATCCTCTACCCAATAGTCCTTCCAAAAATTTACTTTATTCCCTTTTTCCTATGCTCCAATTAATGTAGTTATCGAACCAAGTGCCTTGCGAAGAACTTCCACATACTTTGCTTAGATCTTTTCACCATCATGAATCCATCATGGATATGTTCTTTTCACACAAGTTTCTCCATGACCCATACTTTGACTTGAGTACCTCTTTCCACACACCTTGGTCATTCATTCCTAATCTCCATTTCCATTGAAGTTTTTTATGTCTCTTACACCCAACTCTCCTTTCATCCTTAGGTTTACATAAGTTGTCCCACCTGATCCAAACTATCTTTCTATCCTCAGAACCCTAACCCCATAGGAAGTTCCTTGAATTTTTATGAGTTCCTTACACAAAATATTTGGAGCTTTGAAGGACAAAAAATATAATGGTAAAGCTGAAATTACAGATTTTAGGAGGCATACTTGTCCAACAAAAGAAAATTGTTTTCCTTTCCACCTAGAAATCTTGTTTCTTACTTTATTTACCATAACTTTCCAAAATTACTTAATGCCTAGGTACTCAAACGGTATCTTCATGTATTTGTAGTTTAAAATCTTTGAGAAATTTTGTATCAATTCCTTATTCAATCCCATCCCACCAGTTTTAGATTTGAAAAAGTTAACCCTTAGCTTAGACACCAATTCAAAGCTTCTTAAGATAACTTCTATTACCCCTATATTTTTAGTTCTTACACATTACTTACAAAAAGGGTTTCATTTGCAAACTATAGAAGCCCTACACCAATTTCCTTGTTGCCCACTCTAACGCCATGGTATATAGGTTCTTCTTAATCGCTTATCTTAACTAGTTCGGCTAGACCTTTAGCCATTAAGAGGAATATAAATGGTGCCATATTATTTACAAGATTTTAAGGATAAGATATATTATTTACAAGATATTGCGTGGAAAGATAAGCTTCAGAAAATGAGTAATATTTCCAAAATAACAAAAAAAAAAGTGATTTTTTTTTAAATTTTATTCTATAGAAAAGAAATTTGGTGTAAAAAATATCTTATATTCTACTTGACATATACTATTAGAAGAAAAATTTAATGAGATTTTTAAATATCTTATATCCTACTTGATGTTTATCAATAAGTAGCACAAGGTCGTAAAATAAGATGTTACGTGTTCTAAAAATTGAAAATTCTAATTCAATAAAATATTGTAATTTATATCCTTAATCATGAGAATAATAGCACTTTTTTTAAAATAAGAATATATTGTGACGATAAAAGAGTTAATCATATTGACCATGGTATATACAAAACTAAGGTAAATTACAAGTGTGTTTAACTCATTTATATACTTGTATTGTATGAGACCGAAATGATGTGTTAGCCTAATATGACATTGTCTCTCGGTTGATAACATATCAACTCGGTAGTAATAACATTTTGGCAGTAGTAACACCATATACTTAGATCATATCGGTTTCACATAATAAGATTAACACAAATAATCAAGGGTTGAATGAACAAGATAAGTTAGTAAAATCCTAAGATTACCTAGGAGACATCTTGATGAGGTAATATTTATGCATTAATATTTATGCATTCAATATTTCATTTATGGCTTTTCTTACACTAATTTTTGGTTTGAGCATCGGAGTATCATTGTAGTCACACTCGTGTCTCAGACGTAGAGGTACTTGAATTGGAGGGAAACATCTTGATCACTTGTGTGAGGTGGCTTGATAGAACTCTGATTGAAGGAGAAATCATAATAAAGGAATATTTTTAGTGGATGTGTATTGGGTGTGTATAGGTCTTGTAAGAGCAATACTTTAACTATTTCTATAAAGGAAATTTTATTTTTGACATGATTTTTAAAATTTAAAATTTAAAAACTATTTTAAAATATAACTTTTCGTATATTGATCCTTAAATTAACAAATAAAACAAAAAATCAACCACTTAACTGTTTCAAATTATTTTTATTTTTCTAGATAATTTTTTAAAGCTCTACATCACAATAAATTATAATTGAAAAAAAAATAGAGTGAATATTTTTTAGGTTTTATTATTTTCTTTTCTTCTAATTTCATATTTTAGTAAATTTTAATACATAAATGAATTGAAAAGAAAAGGTAAAGAATGATATTATATAGTTGAACTTTAGCATGTATAACCCTGGTATAAGAATTTATTTTATCTTCTAAAATTCATAAGAAAACGTATACATGAATATAAATTATATTACATTGAAAATTCCTAATAAATGGATATTTTAAATGTGTAAAATTATATTTTAGATTTATGATAAATAATTAATATTATGATAAAGGTTTATTTTAAACGTGTAATACATTCTTTTAAAAGTATTGAAATACGATTTAAAATAACAATAAAAATGAAAAATGAAAATATCCTTAAATATGTTATTGTTGAAGAAAAAAAAAAACTTTCGTCGAAGAACGACTTCTAAAATTTATCGTTTTCACTATAATTATTCTATTCTAGTTTATATGCATTGGGAAATTCAAGCATAACTTAGTAGAGGAAATTGTCATTATATAGCGGATCTTGAAAATTTTATAATGACTGCTGTATATATGGTTTCAGAGTCTGGAACGGTCATCATTAGAGGAAGGAAAATAAAAAATGTTGTCACTAAAAATACATGATATACTTTAAAAATGTTATTAATATATTTTAAAATATTAAAATGAGTTCATCATTATATTTTGAAAAGAGAACTATTCGAAAAAAACAAAGTGAAGTTACGAAATGGAGAAGAGGGGTTTGAAACCTTTACAGCTATAAACCATGGTGTGACTTAATTTGGGGTACACGACGGGACCATACAAAGTCCCACATGCTCGAATGAGATGAAAATTTATTTGGTTTTTATTTTTGGGGTTTGGGACCTATCTTTTCTTAGGTTTTATGACAGACATGAATGCTTTTATCAACTCAACTTAATTTGCAGTCGATGGACATATAAATGCATGCACAACTTTCCTCACCCAATTTCTGCACCTTTTAACTTCATCTATTCAATCATCATTTCCATATCGATAATCTTCATATATCTTATGTTTTTGTTACAAACTCCATTGATCAAGTTGTTGAATTCTTCCAAACGCAATCTAACTTTTCTTGTTTCTTCTTCAATTCTTATCTGTCATCACAGAACTTCACAGAACTTGGGTGGCGGGGCCTTGTTTGGTATCTGCTGATGTAACAGTGATAAGATGGAACCACGTTCAGAAATCTATCAAAATAGTCCCAAAATCTTGGTTGTTTTTTTTTTTCTAGTGTATCCAAATAAAACACTAATTATTTGTATATAATTTTAAAAATTACAACTAAAATATAGTTTTAATGGAAGAGATGGGAAAGGAGACAATAGACTTTATTCCAAAAATAAAAAATAAAGCAGCTTTTAGGAAAAACAAGGAAGGTTGTCTCCTTCAGGACTATGATAGGAGAAGGGAGCATCTTTGTAAGATCCATACAATTTATAGAACTCCTAAGATTGATGAATCAATTTACTGTGTCTGAATCTATTTATGTACTGTTAAAGTGGAATGGTAAGCACGGATTTACAAGTAACTTATGAATGCTTAATGTAGAGAGTAGTGTTATAGATAAAAGTTTTCCTCAAAATATTTAACAAAAATATTATTGTGGTGGCGGCTACTTGTTGTGATAACGGTCTTCTTGGTTTATGATTATTCTTAAAAATTCTGAAAACAATGTGAGTGATGATATTTCAGTTCCACCTAACACAGCCTAACTCAATACAAGCTCCGGTGTCCACTTTTTTCTTTTTAGGAAATTTATTGAATGGAGAATTTATTCGTACAACTGGTGATGCCAAAGCCTAAAAGCAAAATCTTGTTGCAAATTTCCTTATCCACTCATTTTAGTCATAATATTAGATGTATAGTATTTTACGAACTCAATATTTTATACTTTTTAAATCATCGGATATGAGTTTAATGACTAAATATTATTATTCCCCTCGAGCATCAGCAAATAGCTGTAAACAAGTATGTTATTTCACGCTATATATGCTTATGAAATTTTGGTTTCAAATAAGAATAAATAGATAATATTAAAATATAAATTTAATCCGATGTATATTTTAATTTAAATCACGTATTTATATTCGATACATATTTATTTTTATATTTTATCATCGATATTTATCGATAAAATATTTAATCTATAAAATTATATTATTTTTATAATAATAATAATTTACAAATTTTATATCAACAACTTTATATATATATATATATATATATATATATATATATATATATATTTATTTTTATATTTATATAATAATAATTATTATTATATATTTATCATATTTTTAAAAATTATTATTTAATTTTAAATATACATATATTATATATTATAAATTATATTTACATCATCCGTAGATTCAACAAATCTAACATTATTGTTCAAAAAGTATTTATACGTGGATATTTATATCTTACAAATACCTAAAAAAAATATGTTTTTCTGATAAAAAAACACCTAAAAAAGTTATATCTTTTTTCTATTTTTGTGACAATATCGTTAATTATAATCATTTAATGATCATCTCTTTAAAATTTTTTATTTTGTGATTTATTGATACTTGCACATTATCACATCTAGTGAGAAGTATATACATAACTCGGAAAACGTGTTCCTAAAGTTACTTTTAAATCAACGAACTTACTGGTATACACCATTACAATATAAACATTCGTGTGTGTGTGTGTATATATATATATATAT
>Ga0209589_1004969_pt1 | contig 22764 bp, 12 predicted proteins | sample CowpeawhiteBW_FD_187525 | JGI IMG/M metagenome (GOLD analysis project Ga0209589, IMG submission 187525) | Root nodule microbial communities of legume samples collected from California USA - Cow pea white BW (SPAdes) (version 2) | ecosystem: Host-associated > Plants > Roots > Nodule | place: USA...
TTGTGTAATTTATGTTGTTGATATATATATATATATATATATATATATATGCTTTTCTAATTCAAGTTAGTATTTGATTTTTGTGCTTAATGCTTTTTGTGGCTTGATCACCTTGGCTTGTTTGTGGATCTTGAGGTGTTGGAAAGTGTCTTTTGAATCTATAATTGAAATTAAATACCTAATGGAGTGTGTATCTAAGGATAAAACATGTTTCCTTAGTAATCTTAAGACTCTTGAACTTAATGGATGTTTGCTTAATTAGGATCTAAGGACTTAGAACTTGATGAGTTATCATAGGCTCAAAGTCACTAGGAATAGGATTTGAGTAATCTTATGAGTTGATTTTGACTTGAATATGGAATTGAAATGTTTGTGAATGCATGTGAAATAAGTGAACGAAATCTAGTCTTGATAATTGTATATATATCTATGTTAAATTTTTGTTGCACACCAATTCTTTGATAAAAGTACATAAATAGTTTCTTTGTGTTTTTGTGAGCTTTGTTGTCTAGTTGAATTGTGAATTGTGAGAGTTATCATGTGTTGCACAAGTCCATATGGAGAGAACGATATTGATTACTTGCTATGTGCAACTGGTGCACTTCCCGTTTTCCACTAACATCCTTGTAGATTCTAGTATGTTTCTCCATATTCCTTTATATAATCATATGCATATCTACATTTCTATCTTGCTAAAAGTGTCTTGTTAAACCTTTGTATATCCTTTATATCTAAACCCTCTATCTCTTTTGGCTTACAAATTGTTGACCATTTCACCCATGCTATTTTCTTTTCATGTGTTCCCTATTCCTATAAAATTGTCTTTGTATTTTGGTTATCTCTTTTACAATTGTTTTTGGAGCTTCAAAGAAAGATAAATAAAAACGTGGAAGGGCAATTAGGACCGATTTAATCAAACACAATATGCCTGCAAAGGATAATTGTCTACCTTTCTGTTGTCTCAGTCTCTTCCTAATTTGTGTAAAATTGGATCCCAAAATTTTACATTTCTACAATTTCCACCAATTGGTATCCCCAAATATGTAAATTCATTGTTGAACAATCCAAAACAACAACAAATATGCTAAGTTGATTGTCACTAACTCCAACACCTCTCAATTTGCTCTTATAAAAATTCACTTTAAGTCCCGATGCAACCTCAAAACATCTTAAAATAGATTTCAAGGTTAAGACATTTTGCGTTTTATCCTCACAAGAAAAAGGTATCATATACTTATTGTTGCATGCTTACTTCTATCTCTCTTCTTCTTATTTTGACTACATTTCAAAAATGTCAACTTTGTGTCTGTCTAACTATACTTGCCAGTCCCCCTTCTACAATAAGAAAGAGAAAAAAGTGCAAGTGGATTACCTAATTCCTTTTGAAGGTCTAAACTCTTCCGTGGAGCTTCCATTAACTAGAATTGAGATAGTTGTTGATTTTATGCATCCTCTTACCCATTTAATCCATCTCTCACAAAATCCTAGTTTTTCCATCATATGATTTAAAAAATTCCACCTAAATAAGTCGTAAGCTTTCTCATAATCCACCTTTAAAACCAAACAAATTTTCTTTTTAATTCTTATCTCATCCATGGACTCATTTGCAACTAAAACACTGTCTAGAAGATTCCTGTCTATAAAAAAAGTTTTATTGTGTTTCATCTATTATTTTAGGCAGAACCCTCCTCAGCCTACTTGCTGATAGCTTTGAGATTATTTGGTATAAGCATCCTACCAAGGAGATTGACTTTGTACTTCTTTAACTCTTGCTGGTTTTCTATTATCAATATGAGAGTAATAAATGTTGCATTACATCTTCTAGGCCATGTTCCTTGAATATGAAAGTCGATGACTGCTTTTATAATTTCATTTTTTAAAACTTCCTAGAGGTTTTTAATAAAATTGATATCATTAAAAAAAACTTGGATCTCATCCTTCACCACCTTAGGTTCCTAAATCCATTCCCATGTATGTTCAGACCTTTTATTCCATTTTTCATTCTCCTCCAATTAATTGCAGAATGGTAAGATATAGAGTAAGAGTCCCCTAAAGCAATCCATTTTGTTCTTACTTTTTGTTTTTCTAAGGATTCTTGGTAGAAGCTTATTTTATTAAGTTCAGCGAAAATTTCTCATCTTTGCCTTCTCCTATTCTCACATAATCCACAATTCTCTTCCATGATGTCTAAGTCTCTTATTTTTTTAACTATTATGTTTTTCTTCCTATTTATTTCCTAAACACCTCTTTGTTCCACAATTTTAAATCCCTTTTTACCATTTTTAGTTTCTCCTTCTTAACATATAAACATGTGCCATTTATTTGGTACCGTCTCCAAAAACTCTTTATGATATCATTAAAACCATTTACTTGTTTCCAAGCATCTAATACTATAGAGGGTTTAGGACCCAATCAACTTCATTGGTTTGTTGATGAGTCCATATTCAAGAGTAAGGAAGTCAAGGAGAAGCCACGCGGAATTGATGAGGCTTCTATGGAGAAGGATGAAGGTGCGGAAGCTAGAAGATGAGAGGAGAGGTGTTGCGGCAATGGTGTTTGGAGAAGCTCTCAAGTGAGGTTGGGCCAACACTCAAGGAAGAGGGCTAGAGGAAACCAAGAAGGAGAACTCTAGCCTAAGTTGATTCACAAAAAGAGAGGAGTCTGGAGTCATCTCAACAGAGTTTCTCTACTATATTCATGAATGAAAATACAAGGGTCTTAAGCTCTCTATTTATATTAGAAAAGGAGAGCCAAGTGGTCTAGAAAAATGGAGGAAAAAAGGGTCTAAAATGTGGTATTTGGAGCCAAAAAGAGAGCATGAGGCAAGTGTGACTTGCCACCTAAGTAAGTCACAAGGGACTTGCTTTTAGGCGCATAAGAGAAGCTTGGTGACCAAGCTTGGCAAGAAGGATCTAGATCCTCTCACAAATGCACTCTCCCTCTTGTTGGGCCAATTTCAAGCCCAACTCTTCTTTGGTCCAATTCTCTTCAAAGCCCAAAAATCCTCCAAGGCCCAATACATGGCCCAAACAAAAACCCTATTCTACAAAGCCCAAATTACAATGCCCAAAAATAAACCCTATTCTAAAATTTACAAATAAAGAGTCTTAAGCTAGGTCTTCACATCTTTCTTGGCCCATGTAAAGTTCATCTTGGGCCTTGTATGTGCATTGGAGGCCCATTCTTCTTGTATCCTCCTAGCCATTTCTCTTGTTGTGGGTCCCTTGGTTAGAGGCATCTCATCATTTGTAGAACCAATCCACAATGGTCAAATACAATTCTATCTAGGACTATTTGTTTACCATCTGACCAAAGATCTAACTAATCTTGAGATACTAGTATCCTATCAATTTTACTTTTGGATGTTCCATTTTCTCTAAACCATGTATACCTACATCCGACTATTGGTAAATCAAACACTACTAAACTCTCTAAAAAGTAATTTTATTCATAATAGAGACTATTCTATATATCAATAGTTTTTAGTTTATAAGATGATATTTAACTTAGTCAATATGATGACTAATTATTTTTCTCTCTACATTATTATTTAATAATTTTGTTACAGTAGTTGTCAATAAATGTTATATTAAACCAACTATCTACGCAAAAAACAATTATAAAGAATAATTTTTATTATCAAATGTTACATATAATTGACTATGGGTATAATTTAGCATTAATTATAATTAAAATTAGTTTTTATTTAAATAATTTTATTCAAAAATGATTTTAGGTTAATTAATATTGTTCGAACAAAAGAAATCCAAATTTTTTACAATAAATTATATATTAAACTCAAAGAAAAAAATTTGGAAAATATATTATATGTAATAAAAATGTATTTATGCTCCTTACAATTTTTTTTTCAAATTTTATTTTAGACCTTTATCATTTTAAATTAATAATTAGTCTTTCAAATTAATTTTAAATTGTATATTTAGTGATAATTATTTTATTACAATAAATTTGAAAAAAAAAAATAGTATATAAAATTTTGAGACTATTGCCATATCGTCTTTGTGACTATTAGGGATGTTAATGGACCGTGCGAGTATTTGTTATTCAGGTATCCGCATATATTTACAAAAAAAATTATAAAAATGTTTACCAAAATATTTTAACTATAAAAATCTAGGTCCCGAGGTATTGTTCACTTTGGAATTTTAGCTCCGTCACGGTTTTGACCTTAAAAGACACCTCAGAGGGTGGAAGGAGGTAGGAATATTTAAACTTCGCTTGACCTCGACTTCTATGCGATGTGGGACTTATTGGGTGTACCGGAACAAGCCCCCCAATCGAGGGCAAGGAAAGTTGAAGGCTCGTCCGCTTTGGAACATTTTAGCTCCGTCACGATTTTGTCCTTAAAAGGTGCCTCGGAGGGTGGAAGGAGGTAGGAGAATTTAAACTTCGCTTGACTTCGACTTCTAAACGATATGAGACTTATTGGGTGTACCGAAACATATATATATATATATATATATATATATATATATATATATATATATATATATATATAAAAGAGTATTTTGGTAAATTAGAGATTAACGAATATGGATATCCACGATACAAATACTATGATATTTGGTTCTTCCAATTGATTCGTTCTTGGAGGTTCTCTTGTGCTTGCTATAATTTTTGCTTTGTTAATTTTTGAAATTTTGTTTGCAATATTCTTGACCTTATGATCTGAATATATTTTGATTGTATTGAATTACTTGAGAAGTAGAAGGTTCTCTTGGTTTAGAAAGGTTGTTGGACAACGTAACATAGTCTTTGTTATGAGGAAGGTTTAAGACAAGATGGTAGTAGGTGATTTTTCTTTTTTGGTAGTTAGTATGAAAAGTTTTGTACTTTATGATGCAAGAAGCTTAGCTTCATGGTGAGGGTAGAGGTTCAAAAGGAGATGGGGAAGAAGAAAGGATAATTGATATTAATTTAGGAATAAAAGATACAGGTAGAGATTTAGATAATGTAGGATTGGTCTCTTATTCTTCCACACACACATGCACACAAATTGGTTTTGAATATTTTTCTAAAGAGAACAAATTGGGTTTTTGTAAGATTCTTGAATATTTTTCTAAAATTCTTGAATATTTTTCTATACATTTTCATCAGTTGGTATCCAAAGTTGTTTTTGTAAGATATTCAAGAATTAGATCCTAACTATTTTCCTAAAATGGTTGAGAACAAGTTTTCTTTAAGGTGTCTCTGTTCATAGACTTCCTATCTTAAAATCTTGGACAACATTACCTTATAAACATAATACAATTAGAAATTCTTTCTAAAGAAACTCCTAAGAATAAATAAACTTAATATTATCCATTCATAAATATGATAAGGTAGAATTCCTCCTTTCATTATCAGTTTCATTGTGCTTCTTTACATAAAAAAATAGAGAAATAATGATAGAAAAAAAAGTTTTCATGAAAATATATATATATATATATATATATATATATATATATATATATAATTTTTTAAATTAATTACGTTAATATTGATATAATTTACTTCAAATTTATTTCCTTCTTAAGATTGGACAAAATCTATCAACATTGATATTGTAAATTATAATAAGACGATTTTGGAATATAACATTGGTTTTAATTTTTTACTTTTTGAAATTTTATTCGATCATGATATAAAATATTCTATTTTGGTCATAAATACTCTTTATCCAATGGAAGAGAATGTTACTGTTGTAAATTGCAAGGCAAAAATGCATCATCCACCCTAGAATGTATGGGTTTTGAAATTAACGGTGGGGATTTTGTTTTTTCCTCTTTACTTATCCATATTTATATCTCACTCAATTTTTTTCCTTTCCTTCTTTGTCTTTGTAACATGAGCACCCCAACCTTCTCTAGCTTTTGATGATATTTGCAATAACTTGACACAACACTCTAAAATTATAATAATATTACATGGTTATAAAACCACTAGTCCAATTTGTTTTTCAATGATTTTCCTTTTTATTTTATATTTTATGGTTTTTAACTTATTTATAAATATAATATAAATTTACGAAAACTAACTTTAATTTCAAGAAAAAACTTATATTCTAAAATAAAAAGAAAGATCTTAAGGAAATTAAATTTGCTAAAAACTAGCATTTATATATATATATATATATATATATATATATATATATATATATATATATATATATATATATATTTTGATTGTTTGAAGAATTCATTCCAAATTTTTGAAACAGTTGAAGTAAAGAAACTGGAAGTGTAGTGTAGTGAGGAGTCTTATCCGCTGCTCTGCTCGTGGGCACATAATCAAAAGGATTAACATTCAAAGTTTTTCTTTTTCGAATCCAACTTTCATAGTCTTCACCTCACATAATGCTTTCAAATTCAACGTTAATTTCTTCTTCTATGTTTTCACCATTACCTTCCACCCTCATCGGTCCCCACAAGCTTTGCTCTTCCTTCAAAACCATCTCAAAACAAAGCCACGCATTTCTCCACAGAAAACCCTTTCTCCCGCACCACTTCAATTTGGGTTCCAAAAAGGCCCTTTCTTCAGTTTGCTTCTTCAACACTGGAGACAAGGCACTCTTTTCTTTCACTCTTTTTACTATTTATTCATTCCTATGAATTTGAGTTCATAAATTGTCGTGGGAATAGTTGTCTTTTTCGCTTTAATTTACGTGCATGTTTAGTAAAATGTTTGATTTTCTATGCTACTTGTGATCGGCTGAGAGAACGGAGAATTAGAAGAGTGTTTTTTTTTTTTTTCAAAGTGGGTATATGGTGATTGGGATTTTAGTTCACTCAATACCAATTTACTATCATAATATGATTCCCTTCGCATGTCTGAATTGAGTGCATTTCAGTGAAATTACGAGTTAGAAGTCTTTATGTTGTTTGCTTTTGTATACAATAATATATGAACCAATTTAATTTCGTAAATTATTTATAAAGATCTTTTGTTTTGCCAATCAATTAAGAATCTTTCTAAATATATTTTTTAATCAGTAATCTTATCATGCATGACAATGTACTATTGATTATAATGTAAACAACTGTAATGTTATGAGTGCGTTCTAATCAAATTCTGTAATCTTTTGTCCGTTTTTCAGGAATCGGGATTGGAATGGCCTATTCTCAGGCGATGGGAGGTGCCTTGGAAATGGCAAACAGTTTCATTGACTTCTCTTGCTTGTGGATTGGGGTGTGTTTTGAAGATAACATTTGGGAACTTCTTAGCTTTACTGTCAATTGATTTATATGTTATAAGATTTCTATGTTACTGTTTGTTGTATGTTGGGCCATTAATTTATTCCCAGGCAGTTTTGTGTTGACAGGTTTGACCGAAGCAGTTGCTCTGCCATATCTTGGGATCAAACCTGATGTACTAAGTTTAGAAGACAAGGCAGAGATACTTTTGTTGGATCAGGGGTATGATACTCCTCTGGACTCTTTTACCTTTGTAATATTTGAAGTTAGTTGGTAAATTGTGAAACTAGTTCCACTTTTTTGTTCTGAAGTGTCTTGGATGAGTCATTGACTTGCAAAGAAGATGTGAAACCACATTTTATATAGCAAATATCACATTAGGCTTTTAGGTTGTCATTCTTTTGCTCAAAACTTCATACTTGTAAAATGTTTGAATTCTTACTTTGTAAGTGTTAAGAATAGCCTAACTCAACCCCATAAAACTGACTTGTAAGGTGAAATTTGCACTCACTTATATACTCTAAATTGGCCTTATCTTTAGTCGATGTGGGACTTTCAACACACCCCCTCATGCCAAGGTATAGCAGCCTGATAGCGAATGAAACAATATACCTAACAAATCTCGCTAGGGTAGGCTCTAACAATGGCTCTGATACCATGTTATGTAGTGAAATTTAAGCCTAACTCAAACCCATAAAACCGGCTTGTAAGGTGATATTCGCACCTACTTAGATACTCTAAATTGACTTTATCTTTAATCGATATGGGACTTCCAATAGTAACGTTTGCTTTTATTGAATTTTAGAGCAGAAGATTCTTAAAAACTGAACTTTCAACCTAATTTAATCTTACAAAACCAGTTTGTAAGGTGAAGTTTGCTCTTAATTATATACTATAATTTGATCACATTTGTAATTAATGTGTGATCTCCAATACACTCTCTCAATTTGATACCATCTTAGAAAGTGGAATTTAGTTTAACTCAATCTTACAAGATCGGTTTGTAAGATGAATTTATACCCACTTGTATACTAATTTGACTATATCTCTAGTTGAAATGTGATCTCCAACATAGATTTAGAAAGGAAAGAGAGAGTGTTATGGTACAGTCTATGTAATGTAGGCTCTTGATGAACTTGGGGGACATTTAGTAGCATGTCAATTTTTCCTACTTGGAAAGACTTACTTGCGGTCACCCTACCCTACCTTAGTTGTGACTTCTTTGGGTCCTTAATTGTAGCTCATGGGTGGTGGTTTAGTCCTATACTGATAATATGCTTTAAACAGATATTATAGTCCTCACTTTACAAGTTGATTTTGTGGGGAATGAATTAGGTTCTAAGCACAAATTCTGTGATGTATCAAAGCCTATTCTAGATTTATTACTAATTACTTGCATTTGCCATGCTTTAGGAACCTTGTGTGTGAATTGGAGTGTCGGGAGGACACCTAATCCTAGCCTGCCTTAGTTGTGCTGCCTCTTTTCACGTTGCTTTAGTTGCAACTAAAGAGAGGTTTAGTGTCACATCAACTAAAGATATAACTTAAATGGAGTACTTAAAGTTTGGACAATTCCTACCTTGCCAATTGTGTGGGATTGACCTAGGTCTAAGCTCAAATTCTAGGAAATATTAAAGGTGTGCAACTCAGTAGACATTGGTACTCACGGATACTAAATGCATTTTATCATTTGATAAGTGAACATACTATTTCTTAACTGCATGAACTATTATTATTATTATTATTATTATTATTATTATTTATTATTATTATTATTATTATCATTATTATTTCCTACAGCTTTAAACTTTAGTATAGAGTCAACCAGATCAATTATAAACAATAAAAGTATGAAACACATTTTGGCCTTTCTACTGTCTATACCTAATATTTGTTCCAATTTTCTTTCTGGTGTTGAAAACAAAGTACATAAAGTTTTCGATTACTTTCTTATTTTCTCCTATTATTTGTCTTGACAGCATGACCACTGCTGTTGTACTTGGAATAATTTATAGTGTTGCCAACAGTTTCCAGCCACTTCCTGAAGACTTCTTCAAATACGGTATTATCATTTAAGAACATTTCAGTTATATCTGGAAATAGGCAAAATGTTTCTAACGTGAGCAATATTTGCACGGCGCTGAGAATAGTGCCTATACGTACAACAACCAATCTAGAGCTCAAAATGATATTAATATAACTTCAGCATGAATTTCAATACAAGTTTGATTATTATTTTAGTGCATCTAGAGCAATTGATTGACTGCAATTATAGACACTGTGCTCAAGCAAGATTTATTCTTCAATATTTATATTAATGATTGGCATCGAACCTTAATGCTTGTACAAACCAGTTTGTCTTGATGAGCATGCTGTATTTCTGTCTTGTTGCATCATGTTGGTTTAAATCTCATTTTCCATAGTTTAGTTTGCAATTGGCTTCTATTTAGAAGAATTAGAACATGTTAGGGACTGATGCTTTTCCCATTCAATGGTAAAAACATTGTTACAGATTTGAGGGAGCCTTTCAATCTTCAGAAGGGTTGGCTTTTATGGGCTGGAGTTGGACTTGTTGGTTCCATAATTGCCACTACATTGACCGGAGTTGCTGTGTCTTCCTTCAGTGGAGAAACCCCACAAAGAGAGGTTTATACTCTATACTCTATTTTTAAAATTTTACTGGCAGATGCAGATGCAATTATTGGTTTCTACATGTTAAACTATTTTCTTTGTAGCATAGGTGGAAGCAATTTAGGGTCACTGATTTTCAAATAGCATTAGTATTGAAACACTGACCTTGGAATTACATCACAGCTGTTATAGTATGATGCTGACTAGCCATCATGGTATGGATCATCATAGCTAACTAGGAAAATCTGTATATCTTCCTTATGTACCTAAGCAGAATTAATCTTTCTTGACAAGATTCTTACTTTGTTCTGCTAAAGTTTGTCTTATATCATAGTGTTTCATTTTTCTGGACCTAAAACCATGTCGGTATCTCTTACGTGCTTCTATAATCTACTTTTCAGACTGATGCTCTTGTTCGCTTGCTTCCGTTAATTGGATCTTCAAATCTCAGGTAATTTAAGATATTCATAATCCATTCCCTTATTTTAAATTGAAGTTGCAGTGTTATGCTTTGATTAGAAAAATTGCAGACATTTGCAGTAAAATATGGCTTATGCAGCCAAATTGCAGTTACAGAGGTATCTAAAACCATAACATTGTGTTGACGTTGCAGTCGTGGACTGTAATTTCAGATCACAGTCCCTCTTTCTACTAATGAAAGGAATTTGTCAAAAGTTTCATCTAGGTTCTGTATCCTGGATTCTTAAGCCAGTGATTGATTGTGTTTATTTTTTGTTGTAGTACCGCCTGCTTGGTGGGTATCGCAGGTGTTCTTGCTCCACTCCTTGAGGAGACTGTATTTCGAGGATTTTTTATGACTTCTCTGACCAAGTGGTATTGTTGCCTTCGTATATTTTCCTTTCTATTTGACACCCGTTGATTTGTTGTTTAAGATTTGTTTTTTCTTTTTGATTTTAGCATTCTTTTATTCCCACATATCATGATAACACATGTTAAAGAAACTACAGCTTGCCTTGAAAGTGGGACTTTCTTCTTTTTGAATTAGATATGCAATGGGAGGATAATTGAACAGAGAAGGTTTCAACCAGTGCAGCTTCATTTCTATACTGTAGTTAGCTTATATCCTTGACATAAGAAGGAAAAGTTGATTAGAATGTATAGTGAAGTTTGCCTTGTGCTAGCTAGTTGCTATTTTTCCTTCCAGTTAGGTTTCTCACCATATGGGTGTATTTGGACTCATACTTTAGATGGCAGTTCTTCAATCAACCTGGGTAACTTTAATATATGGAATTTTACCTTTAGGAGATTTTATGTATATATACAGTGAAGGTACGGTTGGTCTTAGATATTTTTAAGGTTCAACTTGTAGTTCATAAAACTTCAACTAGTGCACTAATCGTTTGTACACAAACTTGAGCTTTCCAAAAATACTGTTCACATAAGAGAATTTGGAGGTTTCTTCTAACTCCAGAGATAGACAATGAAAGTGGGATAATTGGAAAATAAGAAAACAACAATCTATTGCTTGGTGTATGTATAAGTGATCAGTGATCTTAAGGAAAAATTATTACTTAAGTATTCTAAACATTTCTAAGAACAGTTTCATGATAAGGTAACTGTTTTGGTTTTTATTTTTATTTTTAATGTGTAAACTAGCAGTGTGTGGGTCTGAGTTATTTGGATTAGCAATGTTAGGCTAAATCAAAACCTGAACTTTCTCTTGTGCTTTCTTTGTGAAAAATAATCTATATCTGTGAAAAATCTTGTTTGCATAATTTGTAGATTTAACTTAATTAGATGCATCTCATGGATGTCTCAACTCGGTTGTTTAATTATGTTTTGTGAATTGATTGTTATTGGTGCAATTTTTCTCATTCACTACTTTCATGTAGGGTTCCTACACCAGTTGCTGTTATCATCAGCGCCAGTGTGTTTGCCCTTGCACATCTCACTCCTGGAGAGTTTCCACAACTGTTTGTTCTCGGTATCATGCAAATACTTGACAACATGATCTTCAGATATGAAAATAATGAATTGAATATAAAATAATTTAATTTGAACAAGGGGAAATGTCATTTTTTATGTTAACAAAAAAATTGTATCCATTTTTTGATTTTAGAAAATGTTTCTGTTTCAGTTAACACTTTCACAAGTAAATTAGAAATATAATTTCTGTTGTTTTCACTATTTTCTATACAAATATTTAAAATATAAAATGAAGTGAAAACATTTATGTAACTTTTTGTTGAAGAAGAAATCAAAATAGAAACATCTACTTCCTCTTGAAAGACGCTTTTGTGACTCCACATACTCTGAAGAAAATAATAGAAGTTTGTGGCATACGCAGGGACTGCTTTGGGGTTTTCATATGCTCAAACTCACAACCTTCTCACTCCCATCACTATTCATGCTTTTTGGAATTCAGGAGTGATATTATTTCTTACTTTTCTGCAGGTATTATCACTCCTTGTTTGCAAATTCTTTTAGTTTTTACAATCATCATTTATTCAATATTATGAATGCTTCTTTTTCTGTTTGTAATTATAGCTTCAAGGGTACGATATCAGAGAATTGTTGCAGGCAACTTGATGGAAACCTTCTCTCCCATGCATGGATGTGGAGCATCATGTATACAGTTTAGAATACATAACCATTTCTTTGTTTATATACTCCCTTTCCCTGTTGTAAAACATAATCAGATTGTTGTTTCAAACAGTGAAGAATGGTGTCAGTGGGTTACCTTGTCTTAGGTCTTCTGTGAGTTTAAATTATGAAATATTAATTAACTCAAAGCAAACAATAAAAAATATTCTAGTTCCAGGCTAACATTTTTACTAAATAAGGGTTAGAAATGTCATTGAATCTTCTTCTTACTCCATATATGCTATTGTGTTGATGGAATCATTGAATCAAATCTTTCATGGATTCAACGTAACTTTAGGCAATGATGAGGTTCTACTTTTGATCTAGTTTTTTTTTTTTTTTTACAAACTTAAATGTTATTTAAGTTTCCAATGCCTGTGTGTACTCTATTTGAATGTTATACCTAAGGTTGTGTGCTATAGGCTTTGGTCAAGGTGAAATTAGTTTATCCAAGGTCTTTCAAAATTAGATTCTATTAGATCCAATATTAGCACACTATACTTGTTTTTATTAAGTGCAAACAAATATCAGTTTTCATCTAAAAGATTAAGTCACGTTAGTGCGAAAATTTGACGAAAGGACTATAGGTAATTTAAGACATTTACATGTATTTTCTTAAACTCAGAGAAACAAGTTAAAATAAGAGACCAACAAAATCATAAGTTTAAATAAGAGAATAACAGGTTAGGACCAACATGAACACTATAATAATAACAAATTTTTGTGCCTCTAGAGAAAATCGATTACGAAAGTTATAAATAGTATTTTACTTGATTAAATTCATAATTAAATAATGGAATAATTGTCGTTTAATTTCATTTTCTCACATTTGAGGGAAAGAAATAAAAAATTTAAATAGAATATAAGGAAACTAGTTCTGTATGGCATCTCATTGTATTTGGTACATGATAAAATTTCACTCCCTTTTATTTATTTTTCGGTATTTAATCTTATAACAGATTCAATTGAAGGTTGATAATGCATTTCTCTTTACATTTTAGGGGTATTTTTGAAATTTTAAAGTATATAAATTGAAAATAAGTTATAGAGTATGACGTCTTAGTGGTAAAAAGAGTATATTTCAGCATATAATATTTATTTCTTTTAAATAATAGATGAAAGTTGTGTTGTATTTTATTTGAATTGCAATCATATTTTAGAGAAATGATTTAAATATTTTCTAAATAATTAAAAATTGTATTTAAAAAATGTATTTATTCTAATATTTAAATAAATAATTAATGTGAGTGTGGATTGAGAAATCCTAGAAAATTATATTTTAGAAGTGATAGATGTTTAAAAATAGTGAGACTCGATTATTTTAATACTAAAAGATTTTAATATAAATAGAATCATTATAAAAAAGTTTTATTATTTTAAAACACATTATCTCTCTATAAACATTTTTTTAGAGTTCTCTAACTTCTCTCTATAAGTTTTGTCTCTCTAGTCATCTAATTGAAGAATCAACGAGACCGTAGGATTGAATATCTCGACAAGCTCTTCAAGTTGGACCGATTAGTTTCTATGACCATGTAAGTTAAGTTTACGCTCTCTTTTTGGTCTTTTTCTGTTTTCTATTACATGTGTGCTCTCTTTCGCTTGCATGTGTCGGTTTAATCATTAGTATGAGTCTATGCTGATCTGTTATCATAACGGTATGTCTTTATCGTTCTTGTGATGTTTCTTTGTGTAGATAGAGCATCTTGTGAAGTTAGAAGCGTTTGACATTTATAGAGTAGCCTAAGCAAGATAACATGTAAGGGAAGCTAATTTTAAGCTTGTGTTGAACTGAGTAATCTCTAATTTGTAAAATTCTCGTTGGATTGTTGGTGTTCTGAATTGATATAATTTTGATTGATTGTTTTAGGTGTGATTCTTGATTTCTATGTTGTTGCTTGAATTGGTAGTAATTGAGAATTTTAGGATCTGAGCCATTGATCAAATTGGTATCAACTCCATGGTTTAAAGACTATTTTAAAACAATATTTAAAGGAGAAGTACCAATTTGAGCTATGAAATGACTTTAGATTGCAAAAAACTTCAAAATTGATGTTGCTAATATCTGATACAACGTTAAGCCTCACGTGGTAGTGTTGAGTGCTCGTTTTTACGAATCGATTGGCAGTGAGCGCTGACAAGGTGACACTGAGTGCTGATTTTTATGAATCGATTAGCGTTGGGCACCACTTTTTGGCGTTGAGCACTACCTAGTTTTTAACACTATGTCTTATTAGTAAAACGAAGATTCCCGCTTCGTTAACCATCAAATTAAGCTGAAATTTTTTGAAAGCTGATCTTAGACACGTGAATCTTTATTTTGACCGGTGGTATCTTTGTTTTGAAGTTTGTGGTTAGAGAAATGGTTTTCACCGTTTGGATTTATTTCATGCATAGTGCCAATTGCTCTATTTTCCTGTTTTTGCTATTTTGGTTACTTTGGATGTTATGTGTATACTTGAATTGGATTCTATAGTCCTTATTGCTATGAATTGAGATAAAAATGTTATTGTGGGTATATAACATGATAATTGGTATGAAATGTTGTGTGAGCATGCAAAGTTATGATATTTAAAGAATTTCAAGGAGAAATTCTATGTGGAGGTTTTAGTGTATGCCTCGGCATAATGATTCCTTATTGGTTGGAATCATGAAACTCTAATAACCATTCACACTCAAATAGAGTGGAATGAGTTATGTCATGAAGAGTAGTAGGAGGTTTTAGTCACTGGACTTGAATAGGTCCTAGGCGCGAAGGGGATTTACCTTGTTGATGGTTGGGTGATAACCCCTTTAGGCCAAATTGGGAACCATTCGTAGGTGCAGGCATCCAGGGGATCTGATGTCAGATGCATGTATCCGGATAATTGAGTTTAGTGTCAACTGCTTGGGTGATTATATATATATATATATATATATATATATATATATATATATATATATATCAGAGTTATGTTTTATAATATGTTTGTAAGTATTTGGCATGATTTAAATATAAATATGTATGATTATCTCTTTTGTACATTAGCTTATCCTTCTTATTTCTATGTTGTTTGTCTTTCTTTTGCGATGATCACCTGTTGGGTGGGAGTAGATGTGGTTGTAGTGTCAGAGACACCACTAGAGGATGAGGAGTCATATTTTAGGTTGGTGGAAGGTCTTAATGGGAAGCCATTATAAGTTGTTAGTTTGTGTATAGAGCTATAATTGTTGGCTTTTTAGTTGGTTTGTATAATTGATATATTTATATAGTCTTATCTTTTGTAAGACTATATTAATTAGGAGTGAGCAAAATTATTTACCCTGACCGAACCCGTGAAACCCGAAACAAACAAAATGAATTTGGATGGTTGTTTCTAGATTCAGATTGAAATCAAACAATACGGATAAATACGATTCCAAACGGTCGGGTTCAGATACTAGATTAATTTTTCGTGGATATTTGACCCAACCAAATCATTTGCTTTTCTTATAACAAAATTAAAGGTTGAGATGCAATTGTAAATCATTAGATATTTATCATCATAGCTCTTTCATTTTCGCTTCTTCTCGTTTTTGTACAAACCAAACCTTTATCTTAAGGGCAGTTCCCCCATCTTCAATGGAAACCACTATGTTATGTGGAGATCGCATCTTCAAGTTTGGTTCCATGTCTCATGCGATTCTGCACGGTGAATAATTGTGTGAGTGTGAATGGATCAACTCCCACCTATGTCGTAAGCAACAAATATGTTTTGATATATGTTGTAGGCAATAAATCTACTTCGATCTGACATCATCAATGGAAACCGCTCTATTATGTGTGTAACATCTCGACCGAATATTACGTATTTAAATAATAAAATAAAGAAATAAATAATATAACTTCATTTATTATAACTTATGTTCCCAAAACACGGAAAAATTAAAACCATATAGTAGTAATAAATAATTTCAAAACCTCTACTATAATTGAAATATAAAAATCCATAATAAAATCAAGTTTAATAATATAAAAAATTACAATTGTTCCAAAACATAATAAAAACTCTGATAAAAAAATTTCTCCCAATACTAGCCCAGCTCCGTCTCTAGGCCTCACTAGATCCACCTGCAATATCATTTGCTCCCGTGTACCGCGTACACGATCATTGCCAAACACAAGCAGATAGGGTGAGCTAACAAATTCCACATATATATAAATATTGCACAACTATATATATCACACAAACACACCAAAGGAATCTATTCCTTTGATCCCATACCACATGGCCACTACCATAATAATCGTGTTCTACCTCTTATAGCGATTACCTCAAGATGTCTTGTTGCCATACCTATCGGCCACAACCGATAGAGCACGTGCAGGAAACCATGCTACGGATCATATACCGTAACACCAGGTGGAGTTCCCATATACAAACATAGTTTGTAATGTCCCAAGACTACTAAACTCGTCAGCTAATTACTGAGGAGGGCAATCTTTCTGGACCCATCTATACTAGCCACAACCAACACACTCACACCAACAACACTCACCAACCCGAGCCACAACTCAAGAGTTCCTCGTGTTCATCCGCTATCCCGAGCCACAACTCAAGGGACGTCATTCCGGGCCACAACCCAGAGAATGCCACGTGCTTAACCCCTATCCCGAGCCACAACTAAAGGAATACGTTCTGAGCCACAACTCAAGGAACACCAGCAAACCGACCTTTAAGGCATCACTAAAGCTTTGTAGATCACGCACATCAAGAATAAAAACACCAATACTGCTGCAGTAAAATCACCTAGCGGGGACACGTACCACTGGGCGCTGCGCGCTTCCAGACTGCATGGAGGGTGTGATGGGTCGAACCTGATGGTATCGCGCAGCGGAATGTTTATGCGTTTGAACAAAAACCAAGAGGAGGGTGAATTGGGTTCTTAATAAATTGTTCTTTTAAACTTTTCCCTTTTAATATTAAAGATCAATAAAATAAAGAGAGTAGAGAAGAGAAAATTGCACAAAGTATTTATACTAGTTCAGATCAAAAGATCCTACGTCCAGTTGTTGATCTCTAAAAAACGAGATTAACTCAATCACTAAAATAAACCAAACTTACAATCAATGATAAGAAAGATTAGGGTTTAGAAAACACCTCTCTTGAATCACACAAGAGATGAATCCCTTGAAATCCACAAGGGATAAAAACACCTTCCTTGAATCACACAAGGAATGAAAACCTCATTTGAATCACACAAAGGATGATCGACTTCTCCTAGCAACAGCAGCAACACTCAATCACTCAAGATCTCACTTGATTAAAGTTATCGCTCTACTCACACTAGGTTTTCAAAGCCTTCCCATAGAGAGTTCTCAAGTACTCGAACTTCTCTAACTCTTGTATATTTTTACAATGGAAGCCTACCACTCTATTTATAGAAGCCTATTTAGAAATTAGGTTAAGAATATGAAAGGTTAAGTCACAACTGCCATAGATAATCAATTATCATAAGTGATAATCGATTATTCCAGAGCAGTTTCTGAAAAACATTGTTTCGCATTGATAATCGATTATTCTCTGAAATAATCGATTATTTCAGAGCAGTTTCTGAAAAATTTAAAAGAAAACTTATGATAATCGATTATCATAAGTGATAATCGATTATCACAGTGCGTTTTGTAAAAATAAGACTTTCTCTCAGTGCTCTGTTGTTTGGGTTCTGCCTTTTGACTCTTGACCTACTATTTTAACTATCTTAAATAATGTACACATATTACAAGACTTTAAACAACTAAACTCTTAAGTCTTCAATTAATCTCTTGAATCAAAGCATTCTTTTAAGTCTTCAACATTTTTCCATGCATCATCATCAAGTATTCTATACTTCTTCATAAGTCATCATCATCATCAAAACTCCTTTTTGGAGGAAGATGTTCATCTTCTTCTTTTTGTCAACAAAACCTTTGCGCACATTAAATAATTGAATTTTAGGAATTTAATATTATTTTTGCACTTAAGAAGTGATATTAGTTGCATTATATATGTTTGGATAATCTTAAGTTTAATAATGCAACTAGAATTTAATTTAAGTCCTTAAAAGTGTAAATAATGAATATTTTAATTCATAAATTAAGTCCCAAAATAAGAATTTTGGAGAGATAGTTCAGGTACTAAATACACCCCCAATTCTCATGTTTACACCCCTCTTTTTCAATTGGATTATCTATTTCTGAAAAAGGATGTTTTTGGAGCTAACTGCACCCCCTTGTTTTGAGGTTTACACCCTTTCTGTAAATGGACTTTCAATTTCTGTTCTGAACCCCTAATGTCACTTAAACTCTAGTCCACCAGATTTCGCCACGTGGCAATCCTCCACTTACTAAATTAATCAATGACAGTTTGTCACATCATCAATCCTCAACTAACTCAAATCACCAATCAATGTTTGCCACGTCATCGTCTCCTTCCCAACACAAACCTTAACCCTAGTCTCCTTCTCTCTCTTCCGCACCAACCCACTCCGTAGATGCCACCTCCATTACCGCCACGACCTCGTCCGGCCACCCCTGCACACGTCGGAAAGTAGTCGCCCGTCGCGCCCTCGTCAGAAATTGCAGTCACCGCTGCTGCACCGTTGGAGTTCGCGAGTTCGCATCATCTTCTTTGAGCATCTTGCAGCCACCACCACGCCATGACTACCCCCACAGGGACAACGACCACCGTCTTCTCCGATGCCCCTTGCTGCCACCAACATGCACCATGCTCGAACCTGCGACTCCCACACCATCGTGAACCACCATTGCGTCTTCTTCATCACGAAGCCACCACCAGCGCGCGCACGCCAGAATCGCAGCCCCTCCATCTTCGCATCACGCCGGAATCACCGCACCTGCACCATTCTCGCACACGTCAAGACCAAACACTGTTGCTCCATGTCTGCTCGTGAGATCTGCAGTGACCAACCCAAAGCTCCGTTGCGTTGCCTTCGCCACCATCATCTTCGTTCAGCATATTGTCGGAACCACCATTGCAACGGCACTCTCGGGACCTGCAGCAGCCGCGACCACTCACGGAACCACCACCAAACCTTCGTTGATCTCCTTCACCGTGAGGGAAACCCGATTCTGTGATGCAACGCAAAGGCTCAACCATTCGCAGACCTCTGATCTGCGGCCATAAGCACCACCATTGCAACTAGGATGCATGCCTCGTGCCGTCCGTACCGCAACAATGGCGAAACGCGCCTCCGAACACGTCCTCCATCGGAAAATAGTGGCCAGCCTCGGATCTGCGAAACACACCTTGCGGCAACCCTCACGGCAGCCAAACCCTAATTGCGGAAAGGAATTCTGATTTGGGAGAGAGACTATTCTGACACATGACAGCCTCTCGTTGGACAGTCAACGAGTCAGCACTGGTCAACCAGTCAACTCTGGGCAAAGATTTGGTCAACCGTGGTCCAACAGGCTATTTTACACTATATTTGTTTACACTATATCTGGCAGGTGGTTTATAGGAACCCTAAATTGCCTAAAAGAGGAAAGAATCGTCTGGCGACAGTTCATCACCGACTAAACAATTTCTGGAAATTTCCCAGAACCACAACTTTAATTAGAATACAACAATTCATACATACCCTACTTAGCATGCCAATCGAATTTAAAATAAAGGTAACACGTAAGGTTACTCTATTTAGCATGGCAATCAGAATTAAACGTAAAATTAACGTGTAAAGCTCCCCTAGCCTAGATTCCTTTGCTAAAAATGGAGATTATTGGGAGTTCCTCTTTGATCACTCCCCAATTTTTAGTGGCTGTTTTCCAACCTCCCTGCCCATTGTCAACTAGGGTTTCTCTACCCTTTCACCTTCATGCCAAACTAATTTTAACAAAAAGAAATTAAATTTGTATCTATCAAGGATCAAACTCATACCCACATCAATCAAACTTAAAATAATCAACGCATGAAATTACTTTATTTAGCATGCCAATTGAATTTAAAATAAAGGTAACACGTAAGGTTACTCTATTTAGCATGACAATTAAAATTAAACGTACAATTAACGCGTAAAGCTCCCATAACCTGGATTCCTTTGCTAAAAATGGAGATTATTGGGAGTTCCTCTTTGATCACTCTCCAATTTTTAGTGGTTGTTTTCCAACCTCCCTACCCATTGTCAACTAGGGTTTCTCTACCCTTTCGCCTTCATGCCAAACTAATTTTAGCAAAAAGAAATTAAATTTGTATCTATCAAGGTTGATCACTCTCCAATTTTTAGTGGCTGTTTTCCAACCTCCCTGCCCATTGTCAACTAGGGTTTCTCTACCCTTTCACCTTCATGCCAAACTAATTTTAGCAAAAAGAAATTAAATTTGTATCTATCAAGGTTTGAACCCATACCCACACCAATGTTAATTCCCTACACAACCATTCAACCAATTCATGTTTCATAATATTTAATATAATTCTATGATTATATTATCACTCAACATGATCAAGCATATTATTAAAAATAATAATAAATTAAATAACACACAATTGACATACATAAGACTCAAACCAAAGTTCTCTCATATAATTAAGTACTCTCAACCACTTGAGCTAGTAATTTTCCACATTATATAAATAAATAATTAAGTCCTTAAAGGCTCCCACTCCCTGTATTTATTTATTTATTTATTAATTATTTAATTTTCACGGGTCTTACAATGTGGAGTCGTGTCTTCTAGATATGCTCTGATCTGTGTTGTTGGTGACAGATCTACTCTGATCTATGTCATAGGTGACGAATCTGCTCCTATTTGTGTCGCATGTGTCGGATCTTGTAGGCGACGACGCGATAACGGTTTGCACAATGATGGTGAGGAGCAAGGATGATGGAGAAATTGGAAAAAACCCTACTGAAATTTGTTTGTCTCATATTTCTCGGATACACCCGCATCCATTCACATTTATATGAATTCGGAATGACCCGAACCCGCCTTACCCGAAGACATACACGGTCGGGTATGGGTTTTAAAATATTACAATCAGATTATGGTGGATTGTGGTTGATTGACCTTGTTGGACCCGAATCCGGCCTAACTCGATCACCCCTAATATTAATATACTTTATATACTAATTATCTATTTTAAATACTAAAGTAACACATTCTATTTTATTAATTTTAAGATGTTAAAATTGATATGTTACATAAATTTTATAAAAGTTTTATAGTAAAAAATAACAATCAATCTCAAGTACATCAAAAACTTTGTGATTGCATCGCAATGACAATCAATCACCATCACATTAGCTAATCGAGTAAATAAGTTTAACTTATACGAAAAATAAAGTATGAACTAACCTATTAGTTTATTAAAGATTTTTTTTACTCTGCTTTATCGTTTTCAAAAGTTTAATTTGACCGATTAACCTATCTCAAAATATATTTCACCTTTATCTCAAAATATATTATATAGAGGGATTTTTCTTCTTTGTATTCATATATATATATATATATATATATATATATATATATATATATATATATATATGTTTATTATTTAAATAAAAGTTGATTTAAATTAAAATATTTATTTTATTAATTTTACCATTTAAATAATTATTTTTGTTTTTTAATTTAACTACTTTTTTATCTAACCATTTTTTTAAATTTACTTATTTCTTTAATTATAAAACTACAATAAAATGAATAAAAACTATTTACAAATAAAATTATAAAAAATATTTATATTAACAATAAAATATAAAAAATATTTTTTATTATCAACAGAAAGTAAACATCTATACATACATATACTTTTATAGTATTACTAACACAAATATACTATGAATAAATAAGATGAAAGAATCACAGCGCCGATCTTTATAAAACATAAATTTAATAAGTTATAATAAAATTTATTTTCTCAGTAATATAATCCTTTATCTTCAACATTTATTTTGCTTATCATATGAGATTTTTAATTTATAAAAATATTACATATCCAATTATAATATGTTAATTTTCATTATATGTCAAAAATACTACATATCTAATTATAGCATGTTAATTTTCATTATATTTAAATAAATAAACAGAAGTATTTTCTTTTATAAACTCAAACGTAATTTATTTAATTAAATATGTTTTAAAAAAAGTCAAAGCCTAACCATGAGCCTTAGAAAATATCTATTCCCTCTTGTACTTCTAACGTGTTAATTCCTGTACTTCTAATTAATTATTTGGTTATGCTGTTAATGAAAATTTAGTATTACTACTATTTGGAGAGTGGAACTTAAATTACAGAGTTGGTGTCATTGCCGTAGAAAGAGGATCTTGGAGGGGTAAACTTTAGTTAGACGCTTGCGAAGCAAACCCTATGCT
>Ga0209589_1004970_pt1 | contig 22763 bp, 11 predicted proteins | sample CowpeawhiteBW_FD_187525 | JGI IMG/M metagenome (GOLD analysis project Ga0209589, IMG submission 187525) | Root nodule microbial communities of legume samples collected from California USA - Cow pea white BW (SPAdes) (version 2) | ecosystem: Host-associated > Plants > Roots > Nodule | place: USA...
TGGGGCACCACCATGAACACCCACTAACAGGGGCCATGGAATTACGTCCCGACCACTGAAGCGCAACCCCGGAGGTCTCACCTAGAGACCCCAAGGAATTATACGCTGACACGGACCAACGTTCATACATCAGCAATTTGCGAATATTAAATTATATTTTTCCAATTCCATCTCAACCTTTGAAGTTCAATCCTCATATCAATCCTCTCACAATCCCTACCTCTGATCATTACCACCCCGATGAGTCTGGGGCCTAGTTTCACATCAATATCATGTTCCTTTAATTTCAAACCACCCATTTTAATTCGCATGTTAAGCCTCATACCAACTCATTCTTCCACAATTCATGAATCATGCCAAACATATATTTCATACTCCATTATATACCCATACATCATCACACAATCATGCCCAATCAAAACAGATCACACGGGAAGCATTGAAAGTCCAAAACATAGCGCAGCCTCGCCCAGCATCTCGCCCAGGCTGAGGGGCCTCGCTCAGGCGAGATGTCTCGCTCAGGCGAGCCTCCCCTCGCCTAGGCGAGAGCACAAAAACAAGGGTGTGGCAATTACGGGATCTCGCTTAAGCGAGATCCCTCTCGCCTGGGCGAGTGGCCAGCTCGCTCAAAAGGTGAGCGAGTCGCCTGGGCGAGATTTCGTGCAGAGATCTCCCTGTTTCATCTCGCCTAGGCGAGATTGACTCGCTTGGGCGAGATCTACAGGTCTCGCCACTGTTCACCACTGTAACAGTCAAGTTTTCTGATCAAACAACGCATGCAAAGTATCTCCACACATCAAAACAACAGATCTAACCACGAAATCAACAAACGACGCATAAACAGTTCCAAAGGACTCGAAAACTAGAACCCTAACTTCCCGTACCTGAGATTCGAGCTAGCGAAACGTTCCGACACTCCCCCGACACCGAACACACGAGCACAGCAGCTCAAGGGGCGAATGGAACACTGAAAGGATAGAGAAACAGGAGCACAAATGGGTTATTTGGAAACTCTAACGGAAAGAAACGAGAAGGATCATGGAGACGAGGATGGCTAGCATAGTACTTACATGGGGTAGAGGATAGCTTCGAACGGCTCAACGACGGTGGGGGCGGAACCCTAGCAGAGGGTGTGGCGGCTGCGGCTCAAGGTAAGGGCAGGGTGTCCTTCTCTGAAGTGTAGGGTACCCTGGCTTAGGGCAGACCTAAGACTTATATACCCTGGGCCAACCCTTAGGCCCACTTAGGGGCAGCCCACTAATCTTTGTGGCTGGAAAAACACAACAAAAAAAAAAAAGAAAAACAGAAAATGGGCCTTACATTTTGCACTGGATAATTTTGTCCTAATTTGTTTCATCACAGAAGAAAAATACAAAACAGTTTAGTAATTATTTTTAAAAATTAAATTTTAATATCATTACAAAATAATAATGAGCTGTATAAAATAAAATAAAAATGGGATGTCAGTTACCATTATCATCTTACAACCTGCTTGGACTTTAAAAGTAGACAGACCTGAGTAGCATAATTTAGGATTCCCAAAGAAACTTTAATGCAATGCATACCATATTAATAGATGAAAATTATATAAATTTAAATATGAGTTAAAAAATTTAATACGGGTAGAAATAAGAAAGTTAAATATTTGATAAACATAAAGTGGTTGTGTTAGAAATTATGTAAAAAATCTTTTATATAGGCAATTTATGTTTTAAAAAGTTTAATCTTCCAAATTTATTTAAGGAAAAACTTTCTTATCAATATATTAAAATTATTTGTTTTTATGTCTAACTGATACGAAAACAAGCATATCATAAGATTCAAATGCTGTATAAGAAAAACAAGATACATAAGCATTAAGCATCTCTTATTATGAACAATTTATATGTTAGAAGTTGTCAATTTTTCCTTTTATCCCAGTAAAAAATTAATATTGTTTAAAAAATAATAAATAGTTATCTCGTTAAACTAATATGTATGAATGTTGAAAATTTAACCGATCATAGTTAAAAAAATTAAAATTAAATTTTAAGGTTTTAATTTGAAAATAATATCTAATTTTTTACGTAAACAACTTATATATTAGAGGTGATTAATCTTAATAAAAAAAATTCCAACAATGTTATTAAAACCAACGATTTATCTCGTTTTCCGACTCAGGTAGAGATAATAATGTTACATTAGGGTAAGACTCGATCATTATATAAGAAAAATCAAGATCAATAAATATTAAATCTAAAAAAATTATGTTATAAGTGGGGTCGAGTATCTTATTTGAATAAAATAGTGAATCTTTTAACCTATTCCTCTAATTATACATATAGATTATTTGATTATAAATAATAAATAGTTATTTCATATGAAAATTTAGCCAATTTAGTTGAAAATAAATAAACAAAAGTTAGTAAGTTAAGTGTTGTGTAAGCCGAACACATAGTTTGTGTATTTATTGTTGCTAAATACAAGAAAAATTAATTTATTATGATTAAATTTGAATGAGTTTTATTTTATACAAGATGTAGATATTTGCATTAATAAATTCAATTCATTCTCAATATTACTTTTATTAAAAATGTAATATCATATTCTTGTCGTTGACCTTTTAAGTTCGAAAACTTTAAATCAATGTGGTATAGAATTAATTAATTTTTAAGTCACTGAACTTTTTAACTAGTGTAGTATATAATTAATTGAACTTTTGAGTCTGATTATTTTATTGCGAATATAAATATTTTTTCAACAAATAATATCAAACAAACCTATTTCAAAATTATAAAATTCAAACTAACGGCAAAATTTTGTTACAAGTGTTTCTTCTATTGTTTTGGATAATTTTTAATTCAAAATCGAACTGAATCACGTGATCAATACCTCTTTTAATTCGTGTATGGATTTAATCTTATATAAAATGAGCAAAGATCTCAATTAAGTATTTCATCTCTCTCCGATGCATATTAATATTTGATTCTTTTAAGTACATAGTATTATAATCAACATGTTATAGTTTGTATTTATTGTCGTTAAATATGTTTAAACGTTTATTTTTATCATTAATATCTAAATCATTCAAGCACATAATATTTAGGAAAACTATTCATCCATTTGATCTTTCGATCAATGGATGTAAATTTTTTTATTGAAATTGTTGCCTTATCATTCAATGTTTGTATCCTTTATTTAATTTTGGAAACTAAACACATCATAATTAAGTTAGAAAAGAAAATCAATTTTAACTAATTTTACACAACTTTGACAGAAACTAAATATTAGAGGTGACAAAAAAAATGGACCCAATCCAATTTTGCTCCGATCCAATCCATTTAAAATACATTTTATTAAAAATTCAATTTATTTAAAATTTATTTGAATAGATATGGATTTCAATCTAATCTACATTTTATATATTTTGTGGATTGAGTATTCATTCTATAAATCAAAAATTTCAAATATGGATAATCCAAAAAATTCAAAATTTCAATTTAAATTTTTAGTTGGGTTAGACTAAAGGTTGAGATGGACTAGGCTAAATTTAGACTCGGATGGGCCTTGCTCGATGACCTGTATAGACAAGACAGGCCCGACGACCCTGAAGGGTCAGGCGGGCTTGACAACCAAAACGGGTTGGGCGGACCTAAAGACATGAACAGGTTAGGCGGGAACGACAAATCTAATCCATGCCCACCCCTACTAAACACGCACATTTTTTATGTAAGTAAATCACATTATCAAAAATAATTTGTAACTCAACTTAGTCATGAAAGACCAAAAGGCAAGAAAATAGTAATTAAAAGTAATTACACAATAAAAACATGATTAAAATATGCTTATAATGAGTGATTATTAAGAGAAAATGTTAGCTTTTTAGTACAGTTAAATTATCTACCAAAAAGGAAGTAAAGAAAATAATTAGAGTTATTTAAATAAAAAATAAAATAAAATAAATTATGTTGTTTAGGTAAACATAATAATAATATTTTTACGTTACTAAAATAAAGTGATAAAGGTTGAATAAACCCAAACCCTCTTCCCCTTTTGCCATGAGCATGTCATCGAATATTTGATCAGACATCACTGAGAAGAGTGAGTGAGTGAGGGTGCTATGTTCCACGTCCTCTCACAATGTCTGTCGTCTCCGACGGCCACCCTGTCGCAGGCGCGTCAAGCCCACGCCTTGATCCTCAAACTGAACCTCTTCTCCGACACCCACCTCACCACCACCCTCCTCTCTCTCTACGCCAACACCCACTCTCTCTCCACCCCCCAACTCTCCCTCACCCTCTCCTCCCACCTCCCCCACCCCACCCTCTTCTCCTTCTCCTCACTCATCCAAGCCTTCGCCCGCTCTTCCCACTTCCCCCACGTCCTCACCGCATTCTCCCACCTCGCCCCCCGCGGCCTCGTCTCCGATGCCTTCCTCCTCCCCACCACCATTAAGTCATGCGCCATCCTCCGCGCCCTCAACCAGGGCCAACAGGTCCACGCCTTCGCCCTCGCATCTGGGTTTCTCTCGGATTCCATCGTCGCCTCCTCGTTGATCCAGATGTACCTCAAATGTGATCGCATTCTCGATGCAAGGAAACTGTTCGACAGAATGCCTGAGAGAGATGTCGTTGTCTGGAGTGCCATGATCGCTGGCTACTCGCGCCTTGGACTTGTGGATGAGGCCAGAGGGCTTTTTGGTGAGATGAGGAGTTCTGGGGTGGAGCCCAATTTGGTGACGTGGAATGGCATGCTTGCTGGGCTTAGTAATAATGGGTTGTATGACGAGGCGGTGGGGATGTTTCGGGTGATGTTGTTGGAAGGGTTTTTGCCTGACGGGAGTACTGTTTCGTGTGTGCTTCCTTCTGTGGGGTGCTTGGAGGATGTGGTGATGGGATCTCAGGTTCATGGTTATGTGATCAAGCAGGGGCTGTTATGTGACAAGTTTGTGGTTAGTGCTATGCTTGATATGTATGGGAAATGTGGCTGTGTGAAGGAGATGAGTAGGGTGTTTGATGAAGTGGAGGAAATGGAAATCGGGTCTTTGAATGCTTTTCTTACTGGCTTGTCGCGGAATGGTATGGTTGACGCCGCGTTGGAGGTGTTTAACAGGTTAAAGGACCAGAAAATGGAGTTGAATGTTGTGACATGGACTTCGGTAATTGCTAGCTGTTCCCAGAATGGCAAGGATTTCGAGGCTTTGGAGCTTTTTAGAGATATGCAGGCTTATGGGGTGGAGCCTAATGCTGTGACAATCCCAAGCTTGATTCCTGCTTGTGGGAATATTTCAGCCTTGACACACGGGAAGGAAATTCATTGCTTTTCTCTTAGAAAGGGGATTTTTGATGACGTATATGTAGGTAGTGCGTTGATAGATATGTATGCCAAATGTGGGAGAATTCAGTTGTCCCGGCGTTGTTTTGACAATATGTTGGCCCCAAATTTGGTTTCGTGGAATGCTGTTATGAGTGGATATGCAATGCATGGAAAGGCTAAGGAAACAATGGAGATGTTTCATATGATGCAGCAGAGTGGCCAGAAGCCGGATTCGATTACATTTACGTGTGTTTTATCAGCATGTGCGCAAAATGGCTTGACTGAAGAAGGATGGCATTATTATAATAGTATGTCCAAAGAACATGGCATTGAGCCTAAAATGGAACATTATGCTTGCATGGTGACTCTGCTCAGTCGTGTTGGAAAACTTGAAGAGGCTTACTCTATCATTAAGGAAATGCCATTTGAACCTGATGCTTGTGTATGGGGAGCCCTGCTAAGTTCTTGCAGAGTTCACAATAATTTGAGTTTAGGTGAAATTGCTGCAGAGAAGCTTTTTCCGTTAGAACCAGCAAACCCTGGGAACTACGTTCTTTTGTCCAATATCTATGCTTCAAAGGGCTTGTGGGAGGAAGAAAATAGAATACGTGAAATGATGAAAAGTAAGGGATTGAGGAAAAACCCTGGATATAGTTGGATTGAAGTTGGACACAAAGTGCACATGCTTCTTGCCGGTGACCAATCACATCCACAGATGAAAGATATCTTGGAGAAGTTGGATAAATTGAATATGGAGATGAAGAAGTCTGGTTACCTCCCCAAGACTAACTTTGTGCTGCAAGATGTGGAGGAACAGGATAAGGAGCAAATATTGTGCGGGCACAGTGAGAAGTTAGCTGTAGTATTAGGGCTACTCAACACAAGTCCAGGACAACCTCTTCAAGTAATTAAAAACCTGAGAATATGTGATGACTGCCATGCTGTGATAAAAGCAATAAGCAGATTGGAAGGAAGAGAAATTTATATAAGGGACACAAATCGTTTTCACCATATCAAAGACGGTGTTTGTTCATGTGGAGATTTTTGGTAAATGGCCATGGTTTTATCGGAACTTATATTCAAGAGGGGTCAAAATTCTGCCGTGGATCCACCCTGTGGATGAGAGAATGTATTATAATCATGATTATTTGCAGCCAAGAATTTGATGCCATCCATGTAGTTAAGCATCTCGAGAATGAAGACACGTGTGCTTCATCTTTTGGTGGCTGGAAGCTGAATAATTCTCAGTTGTTTTCAACTGGTAAAAATTTATCTTCTCTTCCCTTTGTTATTGTAATCAAGATTTATAGTAGCCGGATGGAGAGGAGACAACTTTCAGGACTCAGGATGCAACTATGCGAGCAGAAAATTTGAGGAACTCTAACATTATAACTGCCTAATTATATATTTTTCTATTATTTGAAGTCTCTTATGGTTTGAGACTTGAACATCTGTAAAGCTATTGACATGTTAATGCAGATGGCTCTCTTCCTTTGACACGGGCCCTCCTTTTCAAGGCTTAATATGTTTTTATCAGCTAGATCGAGGAAACAGGTGATGAAGAAGAATTCCAAGAAAACTGTATACGGAATTGTCAAACAGATCATCTAGGATTTTTTCTGACAACTCGTGGTCTGATTCCCTAGACTTTCCTTTGCAAGGGTCGCTGTGTCCATGTCAGTGGTAAATACCTGATTTCACATCAATTAGTAGATTCAAACACATGTTGATTTGTGATACTTCTCAGAGTCTTCATAGGCTCAAGACCCCCTTCCAGAATGTTTTTTTCTCTGGAGCAGAGCATATATTTCTTCTGTTTACGTTAGGTTCTTGTGACATTGGACTAAAATATTTATCATAATAAATGCGGGTTCTTTAAGTGTCTGTAATTTTATGTGGGTATGAAGGCACCTTTTACGGATGCCTTGTGAATTTTGGAGACGTGATTCCTTAACTTCTGCTGCATGACAATTTCTGGAGATTTTGTTCATTTTTTTACTGAATCTTTTCACCTGCTTGGCTGCAGTTGATTTTTGGGCTTTGATTATTCATTATGCGGTTTATTAGTAACACTACTCTTGACTAGTATAAGATTCTGCATTCAAGAAGCATACTTGTTTTTTCAAGAACTAAGGCTAATAATGCAGGTGCATTTTTTCCATGTAAAACTTCTAAGTTATGGTGTCTAAGAGTGTGATAAGGCCAAAATGTCTCTAAACCTACTTGGTAAAGGATTTTTCTTCCTTCATCCCTATAATTTCTAGTTGCACCCGATAGTTTTTAAATAACCATTTTATCCTCCGTAATTTCAATATTGGTCAAAATTCAGAAAATATTGAAGCAATTAGCAATTAACGTTTTGTTGAATTGTGCATGCATTAAAAGAATCATCTGCAGTTGGCAAAAAGCATTTCCCACAAAACTGATACCTCATTATAATTCAGAACAAAAATTATGGATGATTAAAAATGAAATTACCAGAAAAAATTAAAATTAAGGATTTCATAAAATATAGAAACAAAAAATATAATTAAGCCGATAATAAAAAAAAAAATCATAGTATCAAAAAGCACTGTAGATATGGTTTCCAATCAAAGTAAAAAATGTATTTTCATAATTTACACTTTTTTACTTCCAAAAATCCTCAAACCAACCCTTCTACTTCAGTGTTTTGAAAGGATAATTGGAAATGAAAATTATATTTCAAATAATCACTTTTACAAAGAAAGAAGTTGTTGTTTGAATACACAATGTCACTTTAATTTATTGCAAAAAGAACATATAATTGAAAGAGAAAAAATAATAATAAATAAAACAACTAAAATATGCAATTGAAATGCACGTAGTTGTCGATAATAGATAATGGAGACTATGATGATATTGACAACAAAGGTTATCCCATGTAAACAAGTTTTCTTGGTAAATTAATTAAGATGTCAATTAAATTCATCGGATTTTAGTGACAAAGTTTTCAAAGTATAACCTTCAAAAGAATTCTTCTTATAAATAAGAATAGACTTGTAAAGTTCGTTTTTATATAATGAAAGTTGTCAATGGTGCACTTCCAACAACCTTAAAAAGATAAGGTTATTTAGATTTTTTTATTTTTTCTTTGTGACGGAACATTTGTCGCAAGCGAGTGTAATCTTGCGGATATTATCTTTAGAAAATTTAATAATAGGACTGATATTGAATAGGAATTATTTATGAACTAGTGTGTTGCACGTTTAATTTTGTTACAAAGTTAACATGATATAAATTTTTATTCATTGCTCTTTATTCATTTTTCGTTGTGGTCCTTTATTGGTTTAAAACATATTGTCATATAAGAAATGTTTTGCTTATTTTTTTTTTTAATCAAGGTAGCGTTTTTTTCTTTTTAATTTATCAAAATGGACAACTTTTAAAAGAAAGATGATATTTTCGGATTTAAAAAAAGACCTTTAATTTTTATTTGTTCAAAATGTAGTCTTCTAATTTTTAAAAATGTTCAATTTGTTCTTTTTTTAGATTGACATTAACGTCATGTCTGTATATTTTTACGTGTCATATTATTGTTATATGATAATGTTTGTTTTCAATTTAGTCTTCTTATTTATAATTTTGATTTAATTTGATTTTTTTTAAATGAAGCAATTTGGTCTCTCTCAAATTTGAGATCAAATTAGTAATTAAACTTAATTACAACTTATATAAACATGTTAAAATATTTTTAATGTGACAAGTGTCACTTTATATTTATATTTTTAATATTTTTAAAATATTATAAGTTTAAATAGGGATTTTTTATGTACAAATGTAAAAAAAAAAAGTAATTTGAATATGTTGGAGTGATTTGCTATATATATATATATATATATATATATATATATTTTTTTTTTAAATTTAACATGAATATATAAATATATGTATAAGTTGTAATTAAGTTTAATTACTAATTTGGTATCAAATTTGAGAGGGGCTAAATTGCTTCATTTTAAAAGAAAAAAAATATTAAATTGAATCAAAATTATAAATAAGGGGACTAAATTAAAAACTAGTCCAACGAAAATGATCAAATTGAATATTTTGAAAAGATTGAAAAACTAAATTAAACAAATAAAAAACTAAAGATTTTTTTAAAAATTCAAAGAAAATTAGAAGACTAAATTTGATATTAAACTTATAAACATGAATAAGTTATGCCAAGAACCAAGATAATACAATTTCTGAAGAAGTTTTGTTACATGAACAATAATGATATTATCATGGTACAACTTTAATTTAAATACACTAAATTAAAGTCAAAAGTCGTATTACCATAACACAACTTCAACTTAAAATGTTCTGTACTAAAATTGTATATTGTAATAAAGTGATACAACTTCTCTACGATCAAATCATTTCAAAGTAAAATAGATTTATTTATATCTAATAGGATTGTGTAGGATGAGAAACATGGACCAAACACATGTAGATGCCATATCCATCTTCCATTTTCTTCTTAGAACAATGTTATAATTACTTACCTCAATGAAATGAGAAATCTTCATAAGGAAGACTTGACTTTAAACGTCACAAGGAAAGGAAATGTTTGAACGTATGAATCATGATTCATGAATCCCCACAATTATTTATTATGTTCTACCAAATTTTGGGACAATTTCTTGGAACAGAACCCCTTTTTGACTTATGGACATTATTCTTGTCAAATGTAAACACACCAAAGTCAAAGATTGTGTATCTTTTGACACAAACAAAATAAATAAATGTGTACCTCTTCTATAATGAAAACAAAAGAAATAAATTAGTTTCGAAATAAAGATAAATTATATTTGAATAATTAAACGATACTAACAAATCATCTTTAATTAGAGACTTGATTTTGTTTTTATATTTGAGATAGAAGAAAATAATTACATGCAAAGTAAATAATATCGTAAAGTAAAATAGTTTCACATCTCATCAAATTATGTACATTTATTATAAGATAGATTTATTAACTTTTTCCATAATATATTGTACTGTATGTCCCATCGGTTAATCGGCCAAAGTCAATCCTCAGGCCATCGGACAAGATTGGAAAAACTCATATATAAAACACCATCGGTCGAACGGCCTGGTCAATAAATTGCGTATGACCATCGGTCAATCGGTTCTACAAACAAACCATCTAGCAACGTTAGGAGACCATCGGTCGAACGACCTGGTGAACAAGTTGTAAGACCATCGGTGAAACAGTTATACAAATAAGTCACTATATCGTCAGAAGCAATCGGTTTATCGGTTTCGCAAACCACGTTCAGGCCTATCGGTCAATCGGTAACGCACAAACGAGTGACATTCTGGTCCCCAATGTGACATCGGTCGATCAGCCCCACACGAACAACACCTTAACCTAATAAAGGACAATCAGTCGATCAACCATCGGGTCGATCGGTCGATCAATCTCTTTAGATTCGCGTAGTCCTTTACATACGTCCATCGGTCGATCAGCCATACACGAATCGTTCACTTGTTAAAAACAGGGTATAACTAATCCAGTCAAGCGGCCATCGGTCGCACGGTCAAACAACCAGTCAGCCGGGTTAATTAACGTTAAACAAGTCAGTAATCTTGATTAAAGGATTATTGGGCCGTAATTAAGGAACCCTAATCATAGGCCCACACCGTAGGACCCAAAGGTAGGTTGGTGAGAATCTTAATTTCGCATTTATTACAGCAGTTACACTGATATACCGATCCGTCCTTTACTGACTTAAGCATCGGAGCCCCTTAGACACGTACCCCGATCGTCATCCCAGCCGATCGAGCTAAGGAGTGGATTTTCTTGGAGAAGTTACAGTTGTCGTGAAAAGTGGAATAAGCTTAAAGAGGTTCTTTAGTAGGCTCTTGGTCCCTATACCCGAAACACATATTAACGTATTCCTATTAAATTCAAAAATTTTACATTATTAAGCTATGAAAAATAACTATCAATACCATTTTTTTTAAATACTTGTCCTGAATATAATCTAGGAATTGTAGATTAGTTTTACACAAGTAAGTGTAAATTACATTTTTTTTTTCTTATATTTAAAATGAATGAGAGTAATTATCAAACTAATTTATAGTTTGTTCTCTTTTTAACTTGTATTCATTACCCTCTTACTTTTTATGTCATTTTGTTTATCTATTTTAACAAAATTATGACTTTAATACAATTCTCAATTTAATAATTAATAATAAAAAGTAACAAAACACTGTCAGCTTTTATAACAGTAAAATAAATACACCGCGTTAGCGTTAGACTGTGTAAGGACAAGTATGTTATGAAAAGCCATGTGTCTTCTTCACGTTACTTTGACCATTTCAGAGGATGGAACCCACATGAAAAATTATTAAATAAATATAAATTTAAATATACATACATATATATATATATATATATATATATATATATATATATATATATATATATATATATATATATATATATATATAAAAGTAATGATATGGTTGTATTTTAAGCTTTTTAAAATTAAATAATTTTTATCTAGGTTAAATACTAATTTGCTTCAGTTTTTGTTGAGTTTGTTTAATTCAACTTTATTATTTTACTTATAGTTTTAATTTTTTTTCCAATTTTTAATTTAGTTCTTTTATTCTTTTTAAAATTTTCTTAATTTAAAGTATGGTTATGTATGAATGTACTATCAAATTAATTTAATTTTTATATTTATTATTTTTATTTAATTCAGTCTATTTTTTTAAATAGAATATTTAATAATAATATTATTCATATAGTTAGAGAGGATAACAACGTTTTTAAATTTTAATATTAACATTTAAATTTTTCGTGAATAAATAATTAATACTAATATTATTAAAAATACAAAAACATATTTTTATTAATAATTATACGATTAACAGCGGTCTAAAATTACTTAATTACAATAATAGTGTTGGAGTCACCGTAACTAGTTTATATGTAAAAAATAATAATTATAATATTTAATAATACTATATAAAATTTTCCTAATTAGTAAAATTAATGTATTTAAAATTAATTCATTTTACTTAAAAATATGATGAATTAAAAAAACCTTAGAATAAATAAATTAGAAACCTAATTATTTAACTTATAATAATTATTCTATATATAATACTTAAAAAATATAATTAATACTGTAAACTATTTACCCTACAAAAATTACTCTCATTTAATCATAACTACTTTCATCTTTGTTAATGACAATTGTGCGAAAAAAAAAGTACTAAATCTAAAATAAATAAAAAATTGGATATGCAAAATGTTAGATGTTACTCTAAGCAAGAGCGATAGTTAGTAATACAATAAAAAGAAAAATAATTAATAATAAAAATTCTTTTATGATCTTACTTGATTAGTGTAGATTTATTTACAGGATTAATCATAAACTAACCATGGTGGTTCTTAAGGTAATATGTGAAAAAATACGTACAACTTTTAGTTCTGGAAACTATAATTAGTAGTAAAAAAATATTAAAATTAACGGTTAAGTATATTTTTAATCTCTGAATTTTGGTTAAGAATTGAGATTCGTTCCTAGTCGAAACTTTAATAAATTTTGATCCCTAAAATTTAAAAATGAATGAATATACTACTTTTAACCCAATTTTATTGACTTTTTTCAACCCGTGAAATGTGTTTCATGTTAATAGTGGAGTTATTTACGCCATTTGACACATTCTCGACTCAATATTACTGAGAAATACATTCAAAACCTAAGAAAATATTAACAAAATTGAGTTAAAAGGACTATATTCATTTTTAAAGTTTAAGGACCAAAAATTATCAAAGTTTCGACCATGGACATTTAGGGACAAAAATATACTTAATTCTAAAATTAAACTTTAAAAGTATATATATATATATATATATATATATATATTTTTTTTTTTTTTTTTTTTGGTATTCAATCAAATACACTTTTTAATACTAACATCTTACCTTACCGAAATTAACAAACTTTCTCGTGATATTTGATTTTGATTTGACAAAAATATTAGGTTGTTTTAGAACTAAGTAGTTGGAGAAATAGGATATCATTAAAAATCGTTATCTAGATTTTGTCGGAAAACTTAACAAGGTCGTAGCCAAAGGTGCAAACTTGTTCAAAGGAGCAAATAGGAAAGTGTGTGGGAAAAACACACACCAAACAACACTATGCTTGTTTATTTTCTACTTTCTGCTACCTTGGTTCACACCGTTCTTTCCTCAGAGTTGCCTCAAAGACTAAAACTCAGTCACCTTTTCTCTCTCTTTCTCACTCATGACTCTTATTTATACCAGTGAGAATCTTCTTCTCCTCTCCTCTCCTCTTGTGCCATTCCGTATTTTTCAAATGGCTGCATTGTGACATTGTCAACAGTTAGTGGGGTTCTGACTTCTGAGTATTCTGATACCTTAAACAGGTCTCACCCTTAGTTTTGTTGCTATTCTATACTTGGAAAAATCAATCTTTTATTCATTTACTTCTTCATACCCTTTTGCTTGCTTTGGTCACCCTTTACTATATCATGTATGGATTCTTCCTGGAGTAGTGCCAGTTACCATGTTCCCTTTGTGTTTGATGAAAGAACAGTGTTTGAGTGCTTTTCTTACCTCTCTGTATGTTTTGTTTCCTTTTCACTTATTCATTGTTTTCTGCATATGTTGGATTCGTTTTGACTTTGATATCACTGTTTTGACATAGAAATCGAGATGATGAATTTTCCTTTCTAATTTGCAGACCACATGGCTAATTTTGAGAGAGATGATGTGGCAATTCTATCAGATTGTCATCCCCAAGTATCAGTTGAAGTCGTTGATTCTGGATTCCCAAGGCATGTATCTAGGACTCGAAGTGTATCAATTTCTATTCCCGCGACACTCACAGAGCCATATGAAAGAGATACTAATCTTGTGGGATACACTGGTCCCTTACGGATTCAGAGAATAACTCCATTTAATCAGATGAGTGGTCCATTGCATGCTACTAATAGACCTGGAAACCTTTCTCGGCAGAATAAAGTGGCACCCGAGTCACAAGCAGAAGAAAGTAAGACAGAAAATTTTTCTTCATGCTGTGGCGTCATGGGTGAAAATGATTTGCAGAACTATGCTTGCAAGAATGAACATTTAGTTAGGTCTGGTCCACTGGGAATGTGCAGTGATCCATATTGTACAACGTGCCCAACTTACTTCAAGGCTATTCAGAAAAGTAGTTCAAATGCTTCGGGTATATTTAAACATGAGGTATAAATAAATTATAGTTTCCTTTCTCTTAAGAAGCTTATGACTGCTACATGTTGAAGTTTCCTTAGATTACATTTTGTGTCAAGGTTCTTTACTTTTTGCATCTATCATAATCAAGAATTTTATACATGTGTATGCCTCTGCTATAGAGTTTAATTATAAGAATTGCTTATGATTTAATATGATGATTTTCTAATGATGCCTAGGTAATCGTTTGAAACTACAACTTCTGAATCAGACAACGTTTTCTATGTTTATACATAATATCATGGTGTATTTTCTTCTTATTGTGGACTACTTTGTTGTTTCCATAAAATATTTTTTCAGTTGTTACTGCAGTTGGACCTAAAATGGAATTACATGCTATTTTGTGATGCATGTATATGCATAAAAAATATATGTTGCGGTTCTAATTATGGTCTATTTTTTGGTTGTGTAGGCAATAATCTTTCACATTTTGAAATCTCTTTTGCCATTTGTGGACATTTGATCTTATGAATCACTTTGACAATATTAGCTTCATTTACTCAACGATTTTCAACTCTTAATGCTTTCAGTTTCGGAATACTCTTTACGAGGATGCCAAGAATTGGGCGAGAAGACTTTTTACTTTCTTGATTCCCCATGTTCCTAGAGTTATGAATCCTCACAATAAACTTGTACAACAATGGAATCAATTTTTTGCAATATGTTGCTTGGTGGCAATTTTTGTGGATCCGTTATTTTTCTTCTTGCTCTCTGTGCAGAAGGTATGGTTTAAGCCCTTTATTATGATTCAAAATATTGCTTGCTGTACTATTTCCAATGTGATTCTTGTTATCTCTATGAAGTGTCTAACGTGCTCTAAGTTTTCTGTCTTTCTTATGCAGAAAAATAAATGTATTGTTATAAACTGGGGTTTTACAAAACTTCTTGTTGCACTTAGAAGCATGAATGATTTCATACACTTCCTAAACATTATTCTTCAGGTAACTTTTAAGGCTTTTCTAACGGTTGTTTATTTCTTTGTTGTTTAACTAGTTTTCTTATATTAAGTCGGAGTAATATATTGTTACTTTGAGACATGTATTTTCAAGTTTTCTCTCTGTAAGAGACTAAGAGGATATAACATAATCTGCTGAATGCAACAGAACTCAATTAATTCTTTCGCATTGATTCTCCGCAGTTTAGGTTGGCTTATGTGGCTCCTGAGTCTAGGGTGGTTGGTGCTGGGGAGTTAGTTGATCATCCAAAGAAAATAGCTCTTCATTACTTTAAGACATCTTTCTTCATTGACTTATTTGTTGTTCTTCCACTTCCTCAGGTAAATTTCTCTCCATTTCCCTTTCTGCTTATTTTCACAGCAGTATCCTTTGCATCTAATGTGATTTTTTCTTGATCAAGTATACAATCTACACCATGTTTTCATTCCTTGTCTCTAACTTTGGGTTTATACCATTTTATGAAGATGAAAGCAATTTTGGGTGAATAATGGTATAATTCTGTGAAATACTTGCAGATATTCATATTGTTTGTCCTACCAACGCACTTAGGGACAGGGTCAACAGGAGCAAACTATGCAAATAACCTTTTGCGTATTGTGATTCTCGTTCAGCATATCCCTAGACTATGTAGATTTCTTCCTATGATATTTTCTCCAGCTGGATTTGTATTTGAGTCTCCGTGGGCAAATTTCTTTATAAATCTTTTCACCTTTGTACTGTCTGGCCATGTTGTTGGATCCTGGTGGTACCTCTTCAGTTTGCAGGTAGGTTAAGGCCTTTCCTTTACATACCAACTAATAATGAAATGATGATGAGAGATTCAATTAAAAGTTGGGAAATTTCAGTTAGGTGGCTACATCAAGTAAAGGTTCATATATTCAGTTATTAATTTCTGCATTCTCTCTATATCTTCTCCCAGAGGGTTATTCAGTGTCTACGAGACGCCTGTGGAAACACACATATTCCTGGATGCACAAAATTCATTGATTGTGGACATGGAAAAACTGAAGCATATCAAAATAATGAAAGTTGGAGAAATTGGACAAACAATGCTGTTGCAAGTGCTTGTTTTACTGAAGATGGTTTTCGTGATGGTTATGGTATCTTTCTCAAAGCTGTCAACCTTACCGCACATCCTAATCTGTCTACTAGATATTTCTATTCATCGTTTTGGGGATTTCAGGTAACTGTGTTCATTGTCTTCAAGTTTATCATGTTACCAGTATATTTGTGAGGTGTGTTTTTGTTAGAACTTAGGAGACATAAAGCTTTCCCAGTGTTGAAAATTGAGGCAAGATAGCATGCACATTGCTGTCTTCTAGAGCAAGAAATTCTAAAAATGAATATCCATGAATCTGGAAAAGCCTCATTGAAATTATATTGGCAACAAGATACTTTGTTTTGCATATAAATGGCATGCCTTTTAATTCAATATTTGATTTTTCAAATACATGAAATCCTACTAATGCTCTATGCCTGTGTTTTCTGCAGCAAATTAGTACACTGACTGGGAATTTAGTCCCTAGCTATTTTGTTCCCGAAATTCTTTTTACTAAGGCCATTCTTGGGTCAGGACTGTTGCTGTTTGCTCTTCTCATTGGAAACATACAGAACATTCTTCAGGCTCTTGGACGCAGGTAGAATGCCATGCTTCATATATGGAAAACCTCTTGAGTTTACACCTAAAACACAGCATAATGACTAACAAGCGTTGTTTGAGGACGTCATTGTCTTCTCTCCTCTTCTCTTAAATAAGTGTTCTTTTAGAGTTCCTTTAAGGAATAGTTTACAAAGTTATCTAATGATCTACCTTGAATACTGAAGGATTTGTGAGCTTCATAGAGGGAAATAAGTTGCACTGCTTTCTCTCCCCTGTATCTAGTTGGGTTAATACAGAATTTTCTGAAGTTGTTGCCTTTACTTTGATCTAAATGTAACTGAATATAAGTCCATCACCGGTTTCATGATTTTGGAATTGGGACTTTTTGGGGTTGATGGTTTTAACTATGATTTCTGGACTCCAAAGAGCCCTTGTATATTATATTCTAGTAGTTTTTCTAGAGTAATTATGGCTAATAAATTTGCCACTTGTTATATATTAAATATTTAACAACATACATATATATTTATGTATATTTCATCTTCTTACTTTCTCTTAAAGGAACCTAGAGATGTCACTTAGACGACGTGATGTTGAGAAATGGATGAGCCACCGGCGCTTAGGAGACAATCTAAGAAGGTACAATTCTTTCCCATTATGGTCAGACTTGTATTTCTCTCATAAATTGGTTAAAATTTTCTTTTTATATCTCTACTCCTTTCCAAAGCACCATTTTTGGCAATGTATATATTAACTTCAAGTAGAAAATATTACTACTCCACAGGTCAAAATAGATGGACTCAAGTTAACAACTATTAGAGAATCTTTTACTGAGTGACCTATGATAGTTTGTTTTTCTTTTTTACCCGGATAATTTTAATTTTCTTGAATCTCCATATATGTGTTTCTTATGCTTCCACCTGAATGCATGTTTTGTTTTGCTAAAAAGCATTATGCAGTGTCTAGGAAAAGAGTGTTGATGGAAAAGGGTTATCTACAAAAAAGAGACTACTTACCAACCTTAGTACTAGTGTATATAGTATAGAACTGCCATACACTTTTGCATGATTATTTTTCCAGAAGCCTAATTCCTTCCTCTGAATTAATGTCATGCCTCCACCAATGTGGAATATGATCAAAGAAAACTATGAGAAGCTACTAATCATTGCCACACTATAGGAGGCTATTGCATGTTTGTTTGAGCTAATGCTTAAAATGGTTTCACAATCTGTCACTTTTATACAGGCACTGAAATCATATGATTTGTTTGCATGATATAAAGGAAGAGAGATTCCATTCCACTTATATGTTTGGTCTGTCATGTAGGAGAGTGCGACAGGCTGAACGATATAACTGGGCTGCAACAAGGGGGGTGAATGAAGAAATGCTCCTGGAGAATTTGCCAGAAGACCTCCAAAGGGAAATTAGACGTCATCTCTTCACATTTATTAAGAAAGTTAGTGGTTATATAGATTTTGCAAGTGATATACTTCTATTTTCATGAGCTCTAGAATTTGATCCTTATTATTTTCATATATGATGGACAGGATACGTGTATCGGATAGAATACACTATAAATTATTGTTATCATAAAAGTGTTGCTATATATATTAGATACTTTATTAATGAGTATCGGTAAATATCATAAAGTATCGGACACAAATACGCAAATCGGTTGAGTTTTATTACAAGATAAGGTGATTTTGTGCATTGTCCACACTTCAAGCTTAAATGGATCTTACATTGTTTTTCATATGCTGCAGGTTCGAATTTTTGCCTTATTGGATGAGCCTATCTTGGATGCCATATGTGAGAGGCTAAGACAGAAAACATATATCAAAGGAAGCAAAATTTTGTATGATGGTGGTTTGGTAGAGAAGATGGTTTTTATTGTGCGTGGAAAATTGGAGAGCGTTGGCGAAGATGGAATCAGTGCTCCCCTTTATGAAGGGAGTGTCTGTGGCGAAGAACTTCTGACATGGTGTCTTGAGCATCCCTTAACAAGCAAAGGTACATTTCATTTCTAGAAAGCAAACATTAGAAAAGTAAGAACTGCTCTAAGGTACTGTTTGATATAAAAGTACAAACTGTCATGAAAAATTGGAACTATTTATCATATGGAATATACAATAATCATTCAATGCTTACATTTTTACCTACTTTGAACTATTCAGCCTTATTTGGACTTTTGATATCTTTTCCTATCATCATTTTGCAAGTTTTTGGTCCATGTAACTTTCACTATTAATAAGAATGTTGACTTGTCAGCATGAATGTGTTGATATAGCAAACAATAGTTGACTTGACTTAAGGTTCTCATTGGCAATATCATTTATAGAATAGGGGCATGTTCCATGGTTAGAGTAGTGGCATGCTCAACTTGTTTGAAATTTGTCTTGCAGGTTGCAGAAAAGCAAGGATTCCAAGGCAAAAGCTGGTTAGTAACAGAAGAGTAATTTGCTTAACAAATGTGGAGGCATTTTCTCTCAGAGCAGCAGACCTTGAAGAAGTTACAGGCCTATTTGCAAGATTCTTTAGGAGTCCCCGTGTTCGAGGAGCCATAAGGTTATCATCTTCTCCTGTTTTATATCTGATTTTTTGTTTCTTCGTACATTTGTTTATGAATAATGATATTTTAATCTATTTTTAACTTATTACTTCGATCATAGATCATTTACTTTTATAATATTGCTGTCGACCCTTTATATGTTTATAAAATCTGGTTCATTCTGAATTAGTCTTTCTGTGGAAAAAAAGTTTTGACAGAATAAAAGTAAATTGTCCAGTGTAGTGCAGTCTTTCATGTTTGAATTTTGATTTCACAAAGTCCAACATATTAAACTTGTTCCCCTTGTCCATGAACTTTGTCAAAAGTCACTATAGAACTAAAATGATATAAAACACAAATAAAAGATTACATAATAAAGGGGAAAGACCTAGGCTTAAATTCTTACTAAAATAAATGTTTATATTTAATGTCTTTTCATACCTCCTATTTTAAAATTGATAGTGAGGAAAAAAATGTGGAAGAACATAAAGTATAAACACTTTTTACATACTTTTATTATTTTGCAAATTTATGTAACTCTTATTAAATAATTTATGTACTTATCATTTAATAATATAAAAATGTATTTATCAGTAACAATATATATAAAAAAAAACTGTCAGTGTTAACATTTTTCATACTATAAACAATCAATAGCTATAATAGTAATCGTCTTTTTTATAAAAATTAGTCAATTGTCTTAAAAGCCATATAATGATGAATGCTACAGCTATTAGCTTATGAAAATCACTCCAAGAAATTAAACCTTTTTTTTTTTTTTATTTCTTATAGTTTTTCCCTTTTTTCTTGTTTTAAGCTATTTTTTTATCGTTAAATGCCATTATTTTTTATGCCCTAACATAAAAATAAAATGTTTGATAATGTTAGTCCGTATTAAATAATGGGAATTAGATAGATTTCCCTAAACATGCATTTAATTATGAAATTAATTATTCTGTATTGTTGATTATATGATGATAGGTATGAGTCACCTTATTGGAGATGCTTTGCAGCAACAAGCATTCAGGTTGCATGGAAATACAGAATGAAATGTCTTCGTCGTTCTAAAACTGCATAATCAAATGAAGTATGAACATTTAGATTTTAATGTAATGTATAAGGTGCATTATATTTGTTTTATTTTCTTGTTTTTTAGTTTTTAAAAGTTGTTGTAAATTAAAATTTAATAAAATTACTCCACCACTGATCTTATCTCACTCCACCAAAAACTCACTTAATACAAAACTATATTAAAATATAATAATAATAATAATAATAATAATAATAAGTAATAATGACAATAAATATTGATCATAAAAGCTATAAAATGGTAAACGTATGTCACGTGAGCAATTGTGACAACATTATAATAATAAATGTAATGTTTAAATTTCTATTTAGTTCTATTTAGAAAAATTACACATTAATAAATTGTAAAAATATTAATAGAATAACATATTCTTTCATTAATACTATAAAGTGTAATGATGGTGGGAGACAGGCACCGGTGAAAAAGTCGTTACATATTTTTTAAGAATTAAAGTCAAATTACAAATATTTTGCTTTTTTTTGTTTTATCGAAAACAGATATTCATAATGCTTTTTAAACTAAAATCCTATAATTCAAAGGACAGTTAATTTTACATCGGGATATTTTCCTTTTGATTTGGGATACGACAATTATAACTAGCGAAATCGTGATTTATCTAGTGGTGAAAATTTCAGGCCACCTTCCTAAATATTGGGATATCTAGATATTTATGCTAGAGTATGGGCTTATGAGCTGAGGTTGGGTTTTGTTGTGTGATTTTCATATGTTTCGGCCTTCGTTATGAATGCATTTTGGCTAGTCTCATCTTCTAGTCGAGGTGCTCTCCCGACGCTTCATCTCTTTGAGGTTGACCTTGTCTTTTCGACGGACTGTTCCCTAGTTATTTCACCTCGTGTCTAGGATGAATACCTCATCCTTTGGATGAGCTACTCCTCAGATGCCTCACCTTGTCACTAGGATGAAAACCTCATCCTCTGGATGAGCTGTTTCCCAGAAGGCCTCATCCTCTGGATGAGCTGCTTCATAGGTGCCTCACCTTGTCTCTAGGATGAAGACCTCATCCTTTGGATGACCTGCTTTCCAAGTGCCTCACCTTGTCATTAGGATGAAGACCTCGTCATTAGGAGGAAGACCTCATCCTTTGGATGAGCTGCTTCCCAGGTGTTTCACCTCGTCTCTAGGGTGTATATGAAGTATGCGATCAAATTGGGAGATTGTGTGGTGAACGTTGTCATGGTCAAGTAAAGACTGAGAGGTAAAATGTAAGTGAATGGAAGAGAAGGAAGAATGATTGGGAAGTAAAGGAAGAAACTCGGAAATGGAAGAAGAAAGACAAATCATTCTTTGTGAGATTGACATATGCAAGAAGACGAGTGCAAAGGGAGGATAAGTAACGTTCCAAGACGAGTGCCTGTGTTTCCAAGAGACCTACTCGTCCTTGCTAGGGCTGGGCAAAAATAACTTAATTGTACTGTACTTAAGTTAACTGCACTGTTTTAAACTAAAAATAACTGAATTATTAATAGTAAAATTAAACTGTACTACTTTTAAGTTAAAGTTTAAAATACTGTACTGAAAACAGTTAACTGTTTAGACCAGTACAGTTAACTGTGGTTTCATTTCTCTTAGAATCTCATTCGGTCCCTTGAATCAAATTGGGTCCACAAGCAGAGTGACACACATTGATTCGATCACCACCGAGACAGATCTTGCCTCGCCGCCGTCGAAGGTCGCCGTTGAAGGTTGTGCCGCCGCCGTCGAAGGTTGCGTCGTCCTTCCTGAGATATCTCTTGTTGCTGTTCATCTTTTTCTGGCTTTAGGTTTTCATTTCACTTCTCTTTTTTCTCCAATTCGATTTTTCCCTTCAACCATTCTGTATAATTTTGACCCATCAATGAACAAATTCGATTTTTGTGTGTACACACAGAATTGTGAAGCATCAAAAGTTGTGAAAAATTGAGCTTGATCTGAAAGTTTAATGTTAGGGTGATGGTGATTAAAGGGATTGATTACAAGCAATTCCACTTTATGTATATGTGAATGGAAAA
>Ga0209589_1004975_pt1 | contig 22745 bp, 16 predicted proteins | sample CowpeawhiteBW_FD_187525 | JGI IMG/M metagenome (GOLD analysis project Ga0209589, IMG submission 187525) | Root nodule microbial communities of legume samples collected from California USA - Cow pea white BW (SPAdes) (version 2) | ecosystem: Host-associated > Plants > Roots > Nodule | place: USA...
ATATATAAAATACAAGTAACATTCTTTAATATCATCTCTCAGTTAGACAATTTTACATTTTGATGAACAAAAAATAATTTACTTAATTATATGATCAAATAAATAATTAAGTAATTTCTCCTTATTTTAAATTAACTAAATACCACTGCATAATTCTTTTAGTACTATTTATATAATATATATATATATATATATATATATATATATATATATATATATATATATATATATATATATATATATATAATTGTACTATTTTTCTATTATTCAATTAGTTATTCATAAAAGTAATAAAATTATATATTTTTTAAGGTAATAAAAATATAAATGCACTTATGATTATCCGCTAGTTATTATAAAATTAAACAATCATATTCAGGACAGTTTATAAGTAAATAACACCATTCAAACTTAAACTATTAATATATCTAAATTAAGTTCTTTAGAAATGATTTTCCTTTTCTAATCTATTGGTAATTACGAACTATAATATGCGACATGGAATGAACTCTGTCAAAGTAAGTAGTTTTTTTTCTTAAAGGGAAAATCTGCCCGATCGCCAGAAGTAATTGAAGAAAAAGTGTAATAAGTTTTCCACTTAAGAGTCTCTCCTATAGGTTATTTCCCATTTATATGGTCTAATTGTAAAATTTAAATTTAAAATCAGAACAGTGCTAGATAACTGACAATGTTAAGTCTTAAATATGGTTGATTCAGTGGCAATGTCATGTTCTGTTAGAATAGGTTGCACTACATATGAACAGGATGTACAGCAAACGATAGACAGGCATAACATCTGATAATCCTCTAATATTAAACTACAGAGACTCAACCTGTGTTGCAGCAAAATTACAAGGCAACAATCCGACCCCTTCCTTAATAGATTGTGTCATGGAGTGTCACCGAAAGAAAACTAAACCTACTTTTACGTTTTCACATAACAATACCTGAAAATAAAAACACCAATTTGAATTAGAAAGAATTAAAAAGAATTCTATGAAGTATAAATATGAGTATTAAGACTATGGTAAAAGATAGTGATACTGATATATCCAACTAAAATAATTAAGATTAACATTAATCTGTATACGTGTCTTTAGGTAATGTGAAAGGCATGTGCATATTTTGTCTAACTTTCACAAATATTTGCGGCATGCAAAAGAAAAAAAACACTTTATAGTAATTAGCAAAGAGAGAACTTGGATGACCCAAAATGAACAACTTTTGACACACTCGATACAATATTGACCTTGTTAAAACAATAAAAACGTGACTCATCAAATATTTAAAGAGTTACATGGATGCAGCTTTAAAATTGTATTGTAATTGAGTCAAGAAACAAGTGTTCTGTTTTTTATGTGTACATACACGACATTATCTGTAGGCATCCATTTGCCACTGCATACAACGAGCTTTGACTTGCCATTAGTGGTTGGTCCTCAATCTTGTGTTAGATAATGGTAAGTTATACGGGTTCACTATCAATGTTGATACTACCACCTGGGAATATACAGAAACACATCTCAGCAACTCGGCATAGTAGCCCTTTTATTTTAGGTCAACCTGCACATGCGTGGAATGCATGGGTTAACTCAATAGCAAACTGTTTCAAGCATCAATTTCCCAATCTCTCTATACATACACCAGAGTAAATTGTAGTTTACTGGGTAAAATTCAGCTTCAGTGTTACTAATTACACAGCAACTACAAACACCCTGGTTTCTTCATATTCAGTACGGACTAAAATATTATAAAGAAAAAGAACATGATGTAAAAGTTACCTCCAATCACCACCTTAAACAGACTTCTTGCCACTAACTATTCGAGATATCTGGAGACCTCTGCTGAAAGCTTCATTAAAGAGAATTCTAGTTTGCATTGATTGGAATCCAGGTAACCATGAGAATATAGCCATTGGAGCCATAACAATTATGCCAAACAACAAATCATATAGACGAGCCAAAGAAACAACAGTCTCCCACACTTTGGTTGTCTGTAGAAATGGCCTAAGCACCTGGGCTATTAAAATCATTCCCCATCCTGTTGGAACGAATGCTAACAAGCTTGATAGGAGATCAACAAATTTTAAATGAGCGAATTCCAGTAGGAGGAAAACTACAAGAACTGTGACTAGGATCACAAGAAGCTGAACTGATCGGTAATATATGTGCTCCTTTGTAGCATATTTATCCCTGGCATATGCTATGGTAATATAAATGGCAACAATCACAACCATGACTATCCAAGACAACAAGTAAACAGCTATACTAGTATTTCCACCTGCAATACCTAGCTGATAAACAATGCCATACTGAAAGAAGAAGAATCGAAGGTCTAAAATGATTTCTAACAGCTTTCCCCATATACCGGTTGTTTTTAAATGATCTTGCTCCTCGTACCACCACGTTTCCCAGCTATATTCTGCCTTTTTGAAGGGCCCACCTGGATACCATATCCAATTCATAAAATCTTCAAAGTCGTATACAGTCTTCAACCAATCAAATCCAGAGGGGTTAAAGACAAAAGGAGACATTATCCATGAGAGGACAAGAAACCAGCATGAGATTGTCATAGCTATGTACACAAAAGTATCCTTAGCCAAGGGACTATGAGCAGCATACACAATTAAAATAACCCCAAGTTCAATACCCTTCACAAAATGGCTTCGAGCATATAGTCTATAGTTCTCAGCAAAACTCTTGTGTGCCACAACAAAACCACGACCAGTGGCTCGGTACTTAGCGCCACCATGAAGTATAGTCCGACCAAAGAAATGTGTGCGAGTTCCCAAAGAGAATGTGTAAAATAGTGATGCAAGCTGCAATTGCATCGTCAAGTAGTCCCAAAGAGCTGAAAGGAAACCGTGCTCCAGAGAGTTTTCAACGATCATTGGGAGTGCAGTGAAAATACCAACCTGGATTGCAAACTGTTGATTTAGAACTGCACCAAGGGCTTCATTGTTTGTTGCATTATCCGAGGCCGCACCCTCAATTCCACTGAGAGCCATATAAAGGCGGCCCCAGAGGAAGGCATAAACCATCAGTACAATAACCATTGAGTTAAAATAAAATCCAATGGTCGTGTAGAACACTGAAAGCATGCGAAAGAAGTCTAATCTATGGCCTAGACGGTACACATCTCGGCTCAGAACCTGCTCACCGTTGCCACTAGAAATCTTAGCCTCAAACATGGATATTTGATTCAAACCAACATCTCTTCCTTTGCCTACCTGTATATATTCGTGGTGTGTAACATTGCCACCTCGCAGGGTACAATTGAAACCAGCAAAAATATCTTCACTGATATTGATCACTCTGGAGGCCTTGCTAACTCCACCACGACCCAAGAACCAGAATCTGTCAAACACATCTGGATGGCCATAGTGCATTCGTACTTTCAAAGGGTTTGCCAGAACACGCTGACCTAGTGTCACAAAGCTTGTCTCTTGAGCTGACATGAACCATGCAAGCGACGAAACTGATCCTGTGAAGACATTTTCTCGGACCCCTAAAATGGTTGGTTTGCTAACACCATAGTTCGTATTGAACTCCTCTAGCAGATTCCGCATTTTGAGAGCTTCCTCAAAATAATTGTCTTGATTCATATCAATGGTCTGAACTGCATCACCCCGTGTAAAGATTATGGCATGATTCTGATTTTCTGGTTTCCCTTCTCCAAGTTTTAAAGGACCGGGCAACCGGATCCGGTAAATCTCAACCTCCCTCTGCAACTGCTGATCATACTTCACAAGAACAGAGTAATATTCAGTTCCCTCCCTCCCTAAAGAAACCTCATCAACATAAGCCACTCTAAGGGCCTCATTATTTTGCATCAAATACAATATTTCATCAGCACGGGGATTCTTGTCTGCCTTGTGGTGCCCATACATTTGGCATGCCACCACATACGAGAATTTCATCAGTGCACTCCCATATTCATGTCCCTTGAATAACGTGGACACACTGCTATCTGCTGGCCTGAGATTTGTCCGTAAAGATGAAGGCCCATTTGCGGATAGGCCATTTAAGCTGTTGTTTTGGTTTGTTGAACTATGTGAAACAGTATGTTCTGATTCATGTCTCACGTCCATTTCAGAGGCGGAGTCAAGGAACGCCAGCATCTTCAGAGCCCGATAATAATACATCATTCCTCTAACTGTGCGAGACAAAGTTTGACCTCTATGAGATACCCAAAGGCGGAGATCCCTGGCCTTTTCTGTAGTCCAGATATCATCCTCATCTTTCAACCCTTCTCTTTGCATCCTTTCCATAAAATTTTTCCATTCATCTTCATAAATCTTTTGCAGATAAAATAAGGTAGTAATACCATCCTCATTCTCCTTTCGGAGAGACTCTTTGCTATACAAAACTTCCTCATCATAATATGGGGTCAAAACACTGAAAGCCATCATTTTCTCAACCAGCGGAGCACGGGGCATGTTCATGAACAAAGAATTGGTAAAGAAGGCAATTCGTCGTCTTGCCTCAAGATTCAATGGGACATTGTGCATAGAGTCTCTAGAAGTAAGAATTGTATCCAATCGTCTGAGCTGCTCAGAAAAGACTGCATCTCCAGCATCAGGAAAAGTTATAGCATTCTCAAAGAGCAATCCTTCATTAGTTGTTGAACTTTGTCGTGCCAAACCATCCTGACGTAGCTTTGCCTTTGGGAATTCTCGAACAAATAATTCATACAAAGCTTGCAATATATTTACAGCCTTATTCATGTCTCTATCTGGTTGTATCAAAAGGTGAACAAATTCACTCACCTTAGCATGAATCTGAGGTAGCCGAGACATCTTGAATGATTCTGTTAATTTCCCCATCTGAATGTAGTGGTCTATGACCCTGAATATATTAGTCACAATGTAATACTCTTCTTTTTTAGCTTTAAGAACCATGGGGAACAAATATTTAATGCTGTCATAAGCTTCAATAACCGCACACCTACGATACTCATTCTTGCATATTTTCAACCAAAGAGAAGAATCAGATTCATTTTCTAGCTCTTTAGCTTGACTGACAGCAAGCAGTAGCTCATTGCAAAGAAGGGAACATGGCCATCGAATAACTCTAATATTCCAGCAATTTGGCGGCAGTTTCAAGAGCTCAAGTTCTCGATAGCTGATGATATCTTCCTCCCTAAAAGTTATCATAATCTCATTCCATATTAAGGCAAATCTGGTAGCATCCACTTGGCTTGATTCAATCTTTTTGAAGGGCTGACCAAGTCCGTACCGCAGTTTCAACCTATGGATGGCTTCATAAAGCTTCTTTAACAGTGTAGCTTGTGGAGTTAGCAGTTTCTCCTCTGGCATCAAATTGAATTGCATAGCACTGGCAAAGAACTGAAATCTAAGTCTGAGTTGTGTTATATTCCGAATTTCACCCAAATGCGAGAACAGACCAATTATTGCACCATAAAAGGCAGAGAAAATCGAATACCATATTTGCAAATCCATGAAGTATACGAGCACAACTGGCAACCATAGGAAGACAACTGCTACCCTGTTGGTGTTGTTGAAAAACTCATGCCATTTATAAGGAATGTTCCTAAGATTCAAAAGAGCCTTTGTTGGAGCAACTAGAGGCTTGATCTGAACAAAATAACTGAATGAAAACTTCGAAGCTAATACTGCTACCCAGAATACAGTATACTTAACATTATCTACAAGTGATTGTCTCACACCCCGGCCCACGAAAATCCGAGAATGAAACCACCACGTCAACAAATATACTATGCTCCAGTCTGATTCCTCAATGGCGTTCCGCAACCATGGTACCACGAACAGCACCAATGCCAACAACTCGGGAATAAGAAAGAAAAGGACAACTTTAAGAAATGTAATAATCCTCTGATTGGCTGCATCAGACCAGATTGAACTCGAACCCTTCTCGATCCAAATCATTCCATAAAACACCGAAAACAAAACAGTCCACGTTATGGCAACCATGCTCTTCAGCGCCATCCTCACTCCAAGCCAAGTGGTCTCTCTAGTAACCAAGCTATACTGTGTCCCGGCATCAAGCACAGATTGAAGTAACCTCAGAGCACTCCAAGTGATAAACACAGTCAACATCTTCACCTGCACATCCCTTCTCTCCAAGGCCTGCCACGGATAAGTGGTACCCTCCCAAGAGACAATAACCGCTGCCTGAAAGAACAAAATCAGCATCACCCAAAGCCTATCAAAACTCTTGTAAACATTCCAAAACGACCTCTGCTCCACAAAACCAGTCTTGCCTACTCGCTTCTCCTTCGGAGTAGTCCCGAAGAAATTACTCTCAAAATTCAAAGGCCACCCCAGCCTCTTCAAACACCTCCTACTCCAAAAATACTCATTGATGTCATCATAATTTCTCCATGCAGAGTGCGGAGCCTTTCCATTTCTGCTACTATCAACCTCAACCTTAATAGTATTATAAATTGGCATAATTACAGACTTCAAGAACCCTAATTCACCAGAAACCGTAGGCATAAAAGGACGACCAGTATCAGGATCAATGTGTTCATCGATAACATGATTAACTTCCTTCGCCATGAAATGGTAAATATAACATATGCACTCGGGAGTGAAACGAAGGTTACCGGCCTCTCCCCAGACCAGAAGGTACAGCGCAACGTACACCAACTCGCGGCGGAGATCGGTCGGGTCGCGACGGCGCGAGAGCAGCACGTTTGACTTCAGTCCGAGGAACGAGCACCACGCGGAGTAGTTGTGTAGCAGCTTCCGCCGAAAGCGCCGCAGCACGCCGGCGTCGAGCGCGTCGGCGATCGCTGGCGGCGGCTCGAGGCGCATCTGCGAGTTCGCGAGGTGGAGAACCAGGTGCTCCCTCTGGTTTCGAGCGTTGTCTATTTGGAACCCGAACAGCAACCGGAGCCAGTCCAGAAGGTCCATCTCCGGCTCCCACCGCATGAATTGATGCTTCGGGAGGTCTCCGACGGCGCGTAGTGCCGCCGCCGCCGCGCGTACCTCTGGATATCGGAGCGATGGGTGGTCGTTCCAGAGGTCGTGTACGGGAATAATGTTGTAGACAGAGTTTAACGGCGGAAGGTTACTAGTGCCGCCGCGCCCAGCGACCGGACGCTGTCTTAAACTCATGGTGACAGAAGCGGAAATGAAAACGACGGAGTTGAGATTAAACGGTTAGTCACTTACTAAACCGTTTTCAGAGCCATTCAGTTTCTTGAGGTAATCGCGTTTTATTGCTTTGACATCCATTCGCTCTTCAATTTCTCGTGGGGTTTTGCTATGTAAACAAGTAGGTTCGTTTTCAGTTTGAGTACACTCCGAGGAGTTGGAGCGTGGAGGGGATGCAAACGTAGACGAGAAAGAACTGATACTTTTAATCTCACTGTTTCTCTTTTTGGCTCTACGCGACTTGGAGCTGCGTGTGGCGCACGCCCCAATGATAGTGCTTTTAGCGGTGGATTCAAATGTCTGACCCACAGTACTAATGTTATGCATACTATAATATGCAGTTAATTACCATGAAACGACGCGCCTGGGTCTGGTGGGTCCCACACTGCGTTCGGGTCCCTTTTTGTGATGATGAAAAGACGACGGCTGTGATGTGTCCCACGTGGATTTTGAATTTATCTGGATTCTAGTAAAACGACACGGCTCTGAGAATCTCTGCTTGCAACTTTTTTTATTGAGATGCTGGCTAAGAATGTATTACTATTTGTGTTCTGCACACTGGCACGTGCAGCACGTGGACTGATTTTAGCTCAAATGGATTGTGTTGTGTCCCTTATCTGTGAAAATGCTATTCCCACTTTCTTTCGTTTCCTTTATGTCAATCATTTATTACAACTTAGGTCTTAATCAGACTCAAAAGTAATAGAATAACATTTGCCATATTAAGAATCTTGTTTTCATTCTTATTAAGTTTTCTTCTTTTTCAGTAATTCAGGACCTACCACATCTCACATAATCTAATCATAATGCAAAAAAAGTTAAACTATGTACATCTCCCCAGCTGTTATAAGTATCTGAGTCTGAATTTGAAAAAACTTTGCATGCCATATCACACACTATTAATAAGACTTTAAAAAAAAATGCAATCGCCAATTATAAATTAGCAACTATCTTAGAAGTTACTAAACTTGTAACTATATTTACTCTTATAGAATAAATCCAAGCTCTTACGATTAGGGCATAAAAACCAAACAATGATGGTGTTCCATTCCTAGGGCCAAAGTTGCTCTTGTCTCATTCTGGTAATGCGCATAATGCAAATAAGATACTAAGAAACGTTATCTTGAGTTGGCCCACATGCTCCAATTTAAAGTTGCACACATTGAATACCGTTTGATTGAATAACAAACATTACAGCTGCGTATGCAACCATATGATGTATGTAGTCCCCCACATACACATTAATTCAATCTAAAACGGCTGTGTCTGCTCATTTTACCTTATCCGCACGCCAAAATTAATTAACATCACCACCCATGTTTATTCTTATTCCGCCACCAGATGTTATAAAAAAATAGCTTCAAATCAATTGCAGAAATTCAATCATTGCAAATATCACCCCCATCAATAAATCTTCATTATTAACCCTACTGCAACACAAACATTGCTTGCAGTTCAACATTCATTCTGATCCCCATACAAGATATCTTTATACAACCCAAAACATAAATCTTCATGCAAAATATATTATAGAGCATTAAACAGTACTCCTCGTAAAAAATGATGAGTTCCCTAGATTTGCACATCGTGACATCAGATAATATTTATTGAAAAATGAGGAGATTGAATAGACTCCATACATACAACGAAGGTTGGAAATCGCGTAATTAGTTTTCTCAAATTATACTTCAAGTTCCATTCCTATATGTCTATATATCAAAGGGAGAGAGGGCTGTGTGAAAATTCAAACCCCCTACTATAAAATCAACCTGCTTTCTGGTTGGATCCACCCACTTGCCAAAGATTCGGAATTTCAGATAATTAAAACTAAAAATTCCACATCAGATCTTCACTGTTGTTGTTCCATGGTACATTCCAGTTACCGATAAAAATGGCAAGTGTTGTTTTCGCATGTAGGTTGAACTAACCAGGATAGACATGATCACTGTACATGTGAGCTGTCATATTTAAACCCTTAAGCATAGCTTCTCCTCTGACATTGAAGTTGAAGACACATAATCCGCCATTGTTGATATCAATTGAACGAAACCTGAACATTATGAGCAATGTTAATATTTTCTAAGGTATGGTTAATATCTTTTATCGCCTATTACATTTATGATTTTCTGTTTTATGTTGCTTCTGTTTTCCTTTTTTTATGGGTTGAATATTTCTAAATTTCAATACCTCTCTTTTGTAAAGATGCAAAAAACTCTCATTCTCATACTTTCAATAAAGTATTTCTTTTCTAACTTTCTCTCAGTTGTGTTTTATCAAACACCAACAGTCATGCCCGTGAACTAAAGCAGGAAGCAATGAACCAAGACAAGAACACCTGGACAAAATGCAAATAAAGAGTAGCACACCTTAATGTGACTCAAGTTTTTGAAGGAAACTGCAATACCCCAGCATGAAAGAAGGGACACATGAGACACCAGGATAGAGCATGGAGCAATGACAAACGTTGATGACCATGGTAAAATCACACGACGAAAGCAAGACTAATAAAATGACTGGTAAGAAAGCTTGTGGTTGATGGAATGTATATGACAGGGAGATTGGAAAACTTGTCTGAAAAGAAAGTTATACAAGACTGGTATTGCCCCGGTGGAAAAATAGTGTTTGCAAAAAAAGAATGTATAATACAACTTGATGAAGGGTTTGAACCTCAAAATGTCTTATGTGTGCCAAAGTTCAAATGCAACCTGATGTATGTGTCACAGTTAACAGATGAAGCACAATGTTTGACAATGTTTACTGATAAACTGCATTTTGCACAGGTCCTCTTTTGGAGGATGATGATTAGAGTGTGTGAATGAAAATATGAGTTCTATGTATATTGTGGCCAACAACAATACCATAATAAAATTACCAATGAACTCATCAAGCCTAACGAAAGTCATCAAAACAGAAAGCTTAACTAGAAGAATAGCCGGTAAAATCAAAATCATGAGTACTTTTTTATATTTCATAATCAACCCTTGACATATCAAGCAAGCTATACATGGCTGAGAATTAATGTCAACACAGTATTGACAGTGAATAGATTTTTATATTGCCATCAAATCACTGACCATTGTTATGTATAGTAAGTTTGTTGACTTTTATAATAGTTATGTAAAAGTCATACTGAAGATTTTTTTTTATTGGTTAATAACTAGTAACAATGCATGTTAATGGAACTAAATTAGAATCAAAGTACATTTTTTACTAAATGGGTCCAAAATCAGTTTAAATATTTAATTGCATAGCCAACATTACCTCTCTGGGGTAAGGCCTAAAGCAGTGCAGATTAATGCCCTCAATATAGATTTGTGAGTCACAACCAGAAAACTTTCACCCTGAGGAATAAGATAAATATTGTACTTCACTTCCAAATCATTACTAGCCAAACTATATATCAGCTGCAAAGAAATCTTACAGGCGACAACAACATTTCCTTCCAACAATCTCTCGCAGTTATCCAGAGATCTCGTGCAGGATATCTACCATTCATGACGAAATTGGCTGGATCTTCTCTCCAAATTGTATACTCTTTGGGATATATTCGCTTAGCATCCACTGCCTCCAAATGAGGAACATACTGATTTAGTTTAATTATAAAGAATGGTGGGAAAGATACAAATAGAAACATGATGTAAAATAAAAACAATTTCAAAACTCGGTAGCATTAACTTTGACAAGTGCAAAGTTATTTTTCCTATAGAAAGAAACAAAAATTAACAGCAAATAATAATTATAGTGATCAACTGAAGCATCTCAAGTTCTAAACAGTCAACGTTGATATGAGAAATGCAATGTGAAATATAGATTTTACTCCTTTAAATTGAAATGTGTAAAATGAATAGTAAAGGTGCATCCACTTTTGATTTAAAGTGGCTTAAGTTTATGTAGGACTTCAATTTAGATCAAGGATAGATATACCAATATTTTTACTTTCTCATTGCTTTAGACATGCCAAATCCATGTCCCTATAATATATAATTAGATCCACAAAATATTAAAAGATACTTTATTAGAATTTTCAAGTTGAGCCGAGGCAGTCTCACCATTTGTCATGCCTTCAAGGTGATATAGAGGTATCTCTCGGAGAGAATCAAGATAAACCAATGGCTTTTCCCTGCCTCGCCATACAATTTCAGCAGTTTGCTACATCAAACAACCCAAACCATTTTAATAAAATGATGAGCGGTATTAGCCAGCAACATTAAAATTTTACTGGCGCCAACCTTGGCACGAGAGATTGGACTTGCAAAACACTGGTCAAAGTATATATTTTCCAAGGCTTTCTTGCACCTTTCTGCTTGCTCTTTTCCAACTTCAGTTAATACAGACAAATCTGAGCTTCCCTGAGCACATATAATCAATTTAATGACAGTGGATAGCAGATGCAATAAATGATGTTGAATGCAAACATCTAAACAACAAACAAAAACTTCAGTCCTATGAAACAAGGAGCTCTCAGCACCAGTTTAATGACCAACAAGGCATTTCAGAATGAGAACATAAAAGAGAGAATAATCACCCATGCATTTACAAACCAAGCCCACCATTCACCCAAACCTCAAAAGCAAATGAATTAAAAGTAGAATGCGAACCTGAATCCTACTTTCTGCATTCCAAGTGCTAAGACCGTGCCTTAAAAGAATCACTTTCTTTGGTGAAGAGATTAACTCATTCGTTAGTGATGTTGTTGCTTTTTCGAAATCATATGCACCACCAGTTACAGAAGAATCAATTGTCGGAAGTTTATCTGCACGAAGGCAGCAGAAAATCAACTCTAATCAAGTTGGAGTAAATGTCTAGAAAGCTTTCTGGGGATATTTTAGCCACACACTTGATATCCAAGAGAGTTATTGAAAGTTAAATCTAGAATTTTTTTTACTCTTGATACCAAGTTCCAAGGAAGGATAATTTAGAAGAAAGGTTTATTTTTTTAAATAATTAATAGATTAAATGTCATTAACTTACTTTCTTAATGAACATAAAGTTAGTTAAATATTCTAACATTTGGGTGGTAAGACTACAAACTAATAACATAATCATTCTGCACATTCCCCTCGTAATAGTTCCCCGTGCCTCTCCTTCACCCTCTTATGCCTCACACTGCTAAGATTCTCAAGATGGCATGAGCCATTGAGTTATAGGCACATCAAACCGAACTTGTAGAAATACAGAGAGAATAACTAAGCGAACGCCCCTCTTCCTCTTCCTAACCGCGTCCTATCATATAATAGAAATGTGAGAAACACCCAATTACACAAAAAGAGGCAAAACTGAACTGAACCCGTTATACATTAGCAAGTATAAAACTTGGCAAAGACCCGCCATTCTGTTTGGTGGGTTTTGATGTATTAGTACGTGGACACATTATAAGAAGTTGAAAACTCATAATTCCTTCACCTGGGGTAAGCTCTGAAGTAGTGGTAGTAGTAGCAGAAGAAGATGAAACTGAGGAGCGAATTCGGGTAAGAGGAAGAGCACGTGACGAAGTCCGAAGTTGAGGGAGAAGTGGCCGTGGACATGGGCTAAGGAAGGAAATAGAATTGGAAGGTGAGCACAAATGTGTGGTCAAGAAGATAATCCCTGAAGCGCCCATTTTCCCTTAACTGACACAACACAAAGCAGGGAACGCTATATAGTGTGAGTAGGAGTTTGAGGTTGTGGTTGTGATTTTCTTTAGTGGAGATACTATTGTAAATAAATCATGCAGTTCCACTCTATTCTCCTCCTATACTCCTTCAATTCAATGTGTTAAAGGATTCGGCTTGGTTATTGCTTAATCCACCCCCAACAATTACTAATTGTACTCCCACAGTAAGAGAAAAATATTAAACCATCTTTCATCGTCGTGACAGGAAATCTCATTTTAAAATTTCCGAAAAACTTATTTCATAAAATTTCCTAAACATAGAATTGAATTCAGCCAACCATTTTGAAAATTTAGAGGTGCATGAAGAAACTGTAGGAGTGCAGGAAGTAAAAACTAAGACTCGGCTTAAATGCACTATCTTTGGACTCAGCCCATCAATTTCCGGCCCATATGCGTTTCAGATAGAACTGTCAAAATGGATTGGAACACACGAGCCAATCCAGTTCATTACGAATTTGAGCCGGATTGAATTGAATTTTTTTTACAAATTTTAATACGCAAACAAAAGGGTAACACAAGTGTTTTTTATTAAGTTGAGCTTTACACATAAATAATTTGTATCTTTACACAAGTGTTTTTTTAATTAAATGAACCCGTGAGCCAACTCGTTTAACCCGTCAATCCGTGGTGGGTCAGGTCGGATTCAAATTTTGTTTGACTCGCTAAAAAATAGTCAGGTTGGATTGACTCACTAAATCATCAACCCGTTGTAAGTTAAGCCGGGTCAGATCGGGTTACTCGTTTTTACATCTATACTTTTAGAGACATGTCTTTTAAATATGTTAAATTTTTTTTTTTCTGAATTCTCTTTTTTGTGTTTGATGATATAAATTTTATTTTAAAAAAAATAGGTCCACAATAATCTAATAATATGCTACATGTGCAACCAGTGTCATTCATGGGTTGGATTGAAGTGGTGTTGGACATGGTATTACTAGACTTTTACTATAATATAAAACTTATTTGAATTTATTTTTTTTAGAAGAACTGAATTTGTTTAGATAATTTTGTTATGATTTATTTGAATTACATTTTAAAATTAATTTTGTATTTGAGTACATTTTAAAAGTTATTTTTAAGTAATTTTATTTAAAAAAAAAAAAAAAATCTTTTAGCCGCTCCTCTCCCTTATATAAGACCACACCCTACCCTTTTTCTCATTTGTTCAACCCAAATCCCCTCAGCTAGGGCTTTCACTCTCCGCTTCTTTCATTCTCTTTGATTCCAACGAAAAAAACGAAACTTCAAAAGCTTAATTAAACGTTAATCTTTGGAGAGTGAGTGACAGAGAAGAAACATGGATTTGGAAGAGGAACAAGAGTACGATCAGCAAATGATGGAGGAAGACGACGACGAAGACGATATCACGCAAGAGGATGCGTGGGCTGTCATCTCCGCCTATTTCGAAGAGAAAGGCCTCGTTCGTCAGCAACTCGATTCCTTCGACGAGTTCATCCAAAACACTATGCAGGAAATCGTCGACGAATCCGCCGACATAGAAATTCGACCCGAGTCGCAGCATAATCCCGGTCACCAATCTGATTTCGCCGAGGTACCTTTAGTTCTGTTTTACCTTCCTACTGTTGTTCTCTCTTATACTCTGTACTGTTTTTAGGTTAACGAGTTGGTTGCGTTTTTCGCAGACTATTTACAGAATCAGCTTCGGCCAGATTTACTTGAGTAAGCCCATGATGACGGAGTCTGATGGAGAAACCGCTACGTTGTTTCCCAAGGCTGCTAGGTTAAGGAACCTCACCTATTCAGCTCCTTTGTATGTTGATGTCTCCAAAAGGGTCATCAAGAAGGGGCACGATGGTGAAGAAGTCACCGAGACTCAAGATTTCACTAAAGTTTTCATTGGCAAGGTGTGTCTCTTGATTGTTCTTGATAAGGCTAAGTTTAATTTTGTTATCGATTCTTAAACCCAATGACTAATTAGTGATCGCTCTTGTTTTTTTATTGCTGTTATTTGTAGGTTCCTATAATGCTTCGGTCTAGTTATTGCACGTTGTACCAGAATTCGGAGAAGGATTTGACTGAACTTGGAGAGTGTCCATATGATCAAGGCGGGTATTTCATTATTAATGGGAGTGAGAAGGTTCTGATTGCTCAGGAGAAGATGAGCACCAACCATGTCTATGTTTTCAAGAAGAGGCAGCCCAACAAGTATGCCTATGTGGCTGAAGTTAGATCAATGGCCGAGTCTCAGAACAGACCGCCCAGTACTATGTTTGTGCGCATGCTCTCTCGGACTAGTTCCAAAGGGGTAAAATGCTAATTCTGAAACGTGGCTTTCCTTGGGGCAAGTTGTTTTTCATGGTTATATGTTGCATGCAATGTCTAAGTTTATGATTTCCTCCTTCAGGGTTCTTCAGGACAATATATACGTGCCACACTTCCTTATATTCGAACTGAAATTCCCATCATTATTGTGTTTCGAGCGTTGGGGTTTGTTGCTGACAAAGATATACTTGAACATATATGCTACGATTTCTCAGATACTCAAATGATGGAGTTGCTTCGTCCTTCCCTAGAAGAAGCGTTTGTTATTCAAAATCAACAAGTAGGTTATGCTAATTTTGTATATTACATGCTTGCAGCCACCGTGATCCTGGAATTTATAATATTTTTTATGAGATTTTTACTATCTCCCAGCCCATTTCAGAGTCTGACTTGTTTACTTGCTCAGGCTCAAATTATACGGCTTTTCTTCTTTTTCACTTTTTGTCATCCAATTTGGTGGAGCCTTCTGTTTCCATATTCTACCATAAATTTCTCCCTTATATATATATATTACATTATTTTTTGTCTTACTGTACTCAATTTCATATTCTTTCATCTATTTTGCAGTAGAATGTTTATTTCTTTTTAATTTCAGATATTTCAAACTTTTGTTATTAGTGACATATGGTGTCAATCGATAAGTTTGTTAATTATACTCTATGCACTTAGATTTAACTCAATCTCAACTGCAGGTTGCACTTGACTACATTGGGAAAAGAGGTGCAACTGTTGGTGTAACCAAGGAAAAGAGAATTAAGTGAGTTGAATTAGATTTCTATAGAACATGAGGATGATCTGTGTTCAACCTTTATTGAGTTAGGGTTACACTTATATCATAATCTGCAGGTATGCTAAGGAGATCCTCCAAAAGGAGATGCTCCCTCATGTGGGTGTTGGAGAGTATTGTGAGACCAAGAAAGCATACTATTTTGGGTTAGTTTACTTTTTTTAGATCCTACGTTTTCTTGCTGATGACTTAGTAAGTAATTATTATATTATCATTGTCCCACAGTTATATCATTCACCGGCTACTTCTTTGTGCACTTGGGCGGAGGGCTGAGGATGATAGGGATCATTACGGCAACAAAAGGCTGGATCTGGCTGGCCCTCTACTTGGGGGTCTTTTTAGAATGGTTTGTATCTCTAAACATTTATATAATTGATTCTAAAGAGGCATTTGTTGCCTTGCCTTTGTAGTTGTGTGTGTTTTTTTTTTAATTACAAGTGAAAATTGGTGAAGAGATGTAAATAACTACCATAATAAACTTGTCCAAAAGATGTGTACATGGATACATATCCCCTTTATTATTAGTTTAGATTACCTAATTTAGTATGTCCTTTTACGTAGTTAGTAACTTTCTAATTAGTCAATTACAGGCTACTGTAACTTGTGATGCAGTTATTCAGAAAGCTAACGAGAGATGTCAGGGGATATGTACAGAAGGTTTGTGCCGACTTCAAGTTACATCTATTGCCGCATTCATTTTGCGTTGGCTAAATCCTTGTACCCTGTGAATGTGTAGTGTGTTGATAATGGGAAAGATGTTAATCTACAATTTGCTATCAAAGCAAAAACCATCACAAGTGGACTTAAATACTCACTAGCTACTGGTAATTGGGGACAAGCAAATGCGGCAGGGACCAGAGCGGGAGTTTCACAGGTATGAATATAAATTATTGTATTATGATTGAAGTAAAAACTTTTTGCTATATCTTCCATAGAAGAAATGTGGCAGATCATTTTGATATTGTGCTTCAGGTGCTGAATCGTTTAACTTTTGCGTCAACTTTATCTCACTTGCGAAGACTAAATTCCCCAATAGGACGTGAAGGTAAAATTCCATGGCTATTCAAGCATTATCCATTCTTCAATCTTACCCTACCCACTTGTACATTGCTTGCATAAGTTAATATCTTTAAGGCAATATGGTGATGTATTCTCAGTTATTTATTTATATTCACTCAGGTTATGCAATGTTGCAATATTGTTTATTTGTCTAAGTTGTAATTTTTAACGTTTTCTTCCTTCCCCATTTTATTCCAGGGAAGTTAGCTAAACCAAGACAGCTGCATAATTCTCAATGGGGAATGATGTGTCCAGCAGAAACACCTGAAGGACAAGTGTGTATTTTGCTTTCCAAGCACTCTGCTATTAGTACTTGTTGTTAAGAACTCGTCTTTCTCTATGGTACTTATGAGTGTGATTGGGCTTATATAGGCTTGTGGACTTGTGAAGAATCTGGCATTGATGGTCTACATAACAGTTGGTTCAGCAGCATATCCTATTCTGGAGTTTTTGGAAGAATGGGGCACTGAGAATTTTGAGGTTAATGACTTTCCTCTTAAGTTATCTTGTTTCCCTATATGATATCCATCTTTAAGTTTGTGTTCATTTTCTTTCCACATAGGAAATTTCTCCTGCTGTGATTCCCCAAGCTACTAAGATTTTTGTAAATGGTTGCTGGATGGGTATCCATCGTGACCCTGATATGTTGGTGAGAACTTTGAGGAAGTTGAGACGTCGGGTAACTATCATTTTGCTTTTTGATTTTGTTTGAGAACCAATTCTTTTTATTGTTTGAATGAATCTGTCAGTAAATGGCAAATGGTAGATATCTCTCATATAGGGATGAATCACTTGACAGATGAGATAAATGATGATGGTTGTTGATATGAAAATCCAGAAGCATTATTTTCCATTTTACTATAATTGAGGCACTGCAATTTATTACTAACAACACCAGATCTGGCTGCTTGTTATGAAATCCCACACATGTTTAAGGTTATTCATATTATATGATTTTGGAGACCATAGGATGGGTCAATTTTCAAATATATGCTTTCTTGATAACCTCATTATAGAGCCATCTTAATAGTCATTGTTTATTATCTTTTGGGATTTGATTGGTTCAAGTTGGTTAGATGTTGTAATGTTGTTTTGATTATGGTGCAGTTTCAATGCCTGATGGGCTCTTCATGTGATGCAGGTTGATGTTAATACTGAAGTTGGGGTTGTCAGAGATATTCGTCTTAAAGAATTGCGAATATATACTGATTATGGTCGCTGCAGTCGTCCTTTATTCATTGTGGATAAGCAAAGGCTTCTCATAAAGAAGAGGGATATTCATGCTTTACAACAGAGGGTGAGCCAGTAGTAACTATAGTTTCTCTTAGGAGCTGGTATTCTTTAAGTAATTGCTTAATTTGCTCTTCAATTGGTTCAGGAATCCCCTGAAGATGGTGGATGGCATGACCTAGTGTCCAAGGGCTTTATAGAATATATTGACACAGAAGAAGAAGAGACTACAATGATTTCCATGACAATTAATGTTAGTACTATAATTCTTGTTTTGAAAAGTATACCCTTTATATACCTTAATGAAAATAAAAGGTTATAAAGCAACGGAAATTGATTCTTGAATAAATGTTACAGGATCTTGTTCAAGCTAGGCTCAACCCAGAAGAGGCATATTCTGATACATACACTCATTGTGAAATCCACCCATCTCTGATTTTGGGTGTGTGTGCCTCTATCATACCATTTCCCGATCACAATCAGGTAAATATGGTGGTCTTGCTTTTTTGTACTCATTCTGATTAATAGACCCTATTCATCTCACTTACCTTTGGTTGGTGTAATCAGTCCCCACGTAATACTTATCAGTCTGCAATGGGAAAACAAGCAATGGGGATATATGTTACCAACTACCAGTTTCGAATGGTACTTCTGTTATTAATGTTTGCTTTTTTGTTATTAAAGTGTGCTTGCTTTTCTGTTTGTGTATTTGTCTTGACACTGGATTTGACTTTATGGTTTTTTCTCCATTATGTAGGATACCTTGGCCTATGTTTTATATTATCCACAAAAGCCACTGGTCACTACAAGAGCGATGGAACATCTTCATTTCCGCCAACTCCCTGCTGGAATTGTAAATTCTTGCTTCTTTATTTATATCTTCTATCATTTTGTGGATAATTAAAACATTCTAACATATTTATCCCTTGTGTATTAGAATGCCATTGTGGCAATTTCCTGTTATTCTGGTTACAATCAAGAAGATTCTGTCATCATGAACCAATCATCAATAGACCGTGGATTCTTTCGATCTCTTTTTTTCCGATCATATAGGTATGTTTGCTGCCCATAATTTAGACATTTTTTCCATTTATGTGTTTCTGGTTTTTATGATACGCTGCATTCCTCACTTTTATAGAGATGAAGAGAAGAAGATGGGAACCCTAGTCAAAGAAGACTTTGGCCGACCAGATAGAACTAGCACCATGGTTAGAAATTTTGCTTTGGTGGAGAATGATTCCTTCTCGTTTTGCAGTTTTTATTTGACAAAAAATATTGGTTGTTTTTGTGGTTTCTTACCAAGTTTCATTTCGCAGGGCATGAGACATGGTTCTTATGATAAGCTGGATGATGATGGTCTTGCACCACCAGTAAGCATATCTAAGTTTATGCTTTGTTGCCTGTCCCCAAGATATTGAACAAGAACTAATTTATTGTTACGAAACAGGGCACACGAGTATCTGGTGAGGATGTTATTATTGGAAAAACCACCCCAATATCTCAGGAAGAGGCACAGGGGCAGGCTTTACGTTACACGAGGCGTGATCACAGCATAAGCTTACGTCACAGTGAAACTGGAATGGTTGATCAAGTATGTTTATCGTATCCATATAATTTAGTGTGCTACATGTTGAGTTGTGTGAATGCTTATCGATTGGAGGTTTTAAATTTTAATTACTGAAAAATAAGGAGTTGTTATGCCAAAATCCGGAGATTTGAGCATTTTTTTTTATTGGTGGATTTTTGTTTTCTTTTCTTTCATTGGTGGATGATAATATTTTTCCTATTTTGTAGGTTCTGCTGACTACAAATGCTGATGGATTGAGATTTGTGAAAGTAAGAGTGAGATCTGTTCGCATACCACAGATTGGTGACAAATTCAGTAGTAGACATGGTCAGAAGGGGACAGTTGGTATGACTTATACACAAGAGGACATGCCCTGGACTGTGGAAGGCATCACCCCTGATATTATTGTCAATCCACATGCTATTCCATCCCGAATGACAATTGGTCAGCTTATTGAGTGTATCATGGGTAAGGTGGCCGCTCACATGGGAAAGGAAGGAGATGCAACTCCTTTTACAGATGTTACTGTAAGTAGCATTCTTCCATCCAATTTTCTCTCGTCTAATAATTAATACTTGCTAGAAATTGGAAGTGCTCTCATAAGTAAGCTCCTTCCAGTTGCTCCTATCTGATCTTGTAACCGATCCATTACACTATAATAACTATGACTGTGTTTTTTATTTGTGGTATGTATTGTGAGTAAGCTGTCATACATGAAGAGCATTCTGCTCAGAATCAAGCAATTTGTCATTCACTATTTAACTATGTACTAAATGTGATTGATATATATTGTCTATGTTTAAATTTGATCTTTACTACTGTAACTCAGGTGGACAATATCAGCAAAGCTCTGCACAAATGTGGGTACCAAATGCGTGGTTTTGAGACTATGTACAATGGTCATACAGGGAGACGTCTGAGTGCAATGATTTTCCTTGGTCCTACATATTACCAAAGACTGAAGCATATGGTTGATGACAAGATCCATTCTCGTGGACGTGGTCCTGTGCAGATCCTCACAAGGCAACCTGCTGAGGGACGCTCACGCGATGGAGGTCTCCGATTTGGAGAGATGGAACGAGACTGCATGATTGCTCATGGAGCTGCTCATTTCCTAAAGGAGAGATTGTTTGATCAAAGTGATGCATACAGGGTCCATGTGTGTGAGCGCTGTGGGTTGATAGCCATTGCAAATCTCAAGAAGAATTCTTTCGAGTGCAGGGGGTGCAAGAACAAAACGGACATTGTTCAGGTGAATGATCATTATCTTATCTGTTACTACAGTCAAAGTCCAAGGTTTTCCTTGTGCTGAATTCTTTGCCTTTCTATTGTTCATACAGGTTTACATCCCTTACGCATGTAAGTTGCTTTTCCAAGAGTTAATGGCCATGGCCATAGCGCCAAGAATGCTTACGAAGGAGATCAAATCTACAAAAGACCAAAAGAAGAAAGGAGCCTGATTAACATGTTTAGCATGAGCCACTACTATTATATCCTCACTTGAACATCTCTAGAATATGGAACACGTTCATGATTTCTGAATATACCAATTTTATTTTATTCCATTTTCCAAATCTGAAATTAGAGAGATCTTTCAATGTTGGATTCTTCAATTTATTGATTAGTGTGTTTTTTATTTACCATTTTTGCTTTATATAAAGCTCAATTCTTGTACCATTTTGACCAACATCGTTTAGATACATAAGTTACGTTTTGTGTCAAATTATTTGTTATTTTATTTTCTGTTAAAAGTCAAGTATCAGTTGCTTATGAGCTCACATGAGTTTTCAATGTACCAATACTTTCATTGCAAGTTAGGGTTTTATAACGATATTTGTTCTATAAAAAGATCATTTGAGTTCTTTTAAATCTTAAATTCAGTCATTCTAAAAGTAATAAACAAACATTTCTAATGCATATTTCTATGGGTACCTTTATATCTGCTGGTTAATTCTCTCGGTACTAGTTCATGTCTATCAACTCATAGACTTGTCCGCCATATATAAACAATTTTATTTTTTCTTAAATATTCAAATTTCTGATGAAATTTAAGCAGATCATGGTATTTTTTTATGCGACCATGGGCATGGTTTGCAAACATGTTTCTGGTGCTGCTGTTCCTTACCATGATGGGTTTCTCTTGATTTTTCCACATTGGTAAGTGGTGCAAGTAAAGAACACATTTTTATCATGGCTTCCAAACTTTTGTTGAAACTTTTAAGATAAAAATAAGTTTTTTAATCTTTATTGGGGATAAGATCACTTCACTTTATTCCGTGAAATCACACATCGGAATCATTTTCATATCTTTATTGATCTGCCTTTCTTTTCATGCTAAACAGATACGTTAGATCACATTATTTTATTTTGTTTTGTTGGCAGGTTCAAACTCCTTAAATTAATTTATTACTTGAACCATATCTTAATAATTTACCTACTCAATATTTAACTTAATTACTCTTTAAAAATTTAAATCATGCATAATTTAAAAAATAAAATTGAGACTTTCAGATCTTAGGTTGAATAACTCTTTACATTCCTTCTCCATCTCTCATTAAGCCCTAAATAAAAAATCCTATTAATTTATAGGTTAAAATACTCCGTAGTGTGTCACGTGTCAATCTAATATGGTGACGTGTCAAATTAATGTATGAATCTCAATTTGGTTCTCATTTGTTAAATTGATTTAATTTAAGTCCCAATTTTTTTAAAAAAATTTCAATTTTAGGCACTCTAAATTTAGATCAAATTTTACTTTTATATAATGTTATGATTATTTTTATTAAAATTGATATTTTTATTAAATATTTTAATAATATTAATTATATTTAATATTAAAATTTTAAATATATTTATTTTAATTTTTTATAAAATTATTTTAAAATTTTACATTTGAATTTATAAAATTGTTATTTTTAAGCCAACTCTAAAATATTGTTGATATTGAATATTATACAAATATTTCGAATATAAATTTATTAATCTATATATTTATAATTTTAAAATAAAATTTAAATAAAGTTTA
>Ga0209589_1004976_pt1 | contig 22744 bp, 9 predicted proteins | sample CowpeawhiteBW_FD_187525 | JGI IMG/M metagenome (GOLD analysis project Ga0209589, IMG submission 187525) | Root nodule microbial communities of legume samples collected from California USA - Cow pea white BW (SPAdes) (version 2) | ecosystem: Host-associated > Plants > Roots > Nodule | place: USA...
ATTTACATTTTCTACATAGGATATATATATATATATATATATATATATATATATATATATAAGAAAAATAATAAAGCACGTGGATAATTTATAAATGTTGAAGGTGAAACGTGGAGAGTTATTTACGACTTTGGTCTTTTAAAATGCAATTTGAGTTTTTCTTACATAAACCTTTCTTTTTCCTTTAAAATAAATAGTAGCATTTTTACTTCGTACTTTTTTAATTTTGAAATTTCTAATAAAAATAAGTACAACAAAACTTTTGAAAAAGAAAAATTCCAAGTTCAAATATTTTTGTAAGATCATAATGATACTTAATTTTAATATTAAAAAATTTAAGTATAAATAAAAGTTTTATAAATGAGTTTTATTATTTATAAACGCATCATTTTTTTTAAAGTACTTTCTTAGAGATTTTTTCTTTCTCTCTACATTTCTTACTTCGGTGCTTATCTTTTTGAAGATCAATCTCTATGGCAAACTTTACAATCTTGTTCGGTCAATTTCTCAAATTGAGTAAATTGATTTTCTGTCTTTTTTCTTCTTTTGGTGTGTTCTTTGTGCATGCAAGAAATCCTAATTTACATGTGACCTCTGAGTTTTCCTTATGAGTTTTTTATGATTAGTGGTCCTAATGATGTGCTCTAATCATGTCTATGTTGTTCCTAGAGTGAGTTGTGCGCTTTGTTAGGTCTAAAGAGTTATATGAGTTGATTCACATATAAGGGAAGCTAATTACACTATGTATGAATTGTAAAATTTCCAAATTCATAACTTGCATGAATAATTTGTGATTTGCTTGTAGATCCGACCGGTGGTTTGATATATGATGTATGAAATTTTGGGTTTTATGTCTAAAATTTGCTTGTTAAGGATATTGGTTGTTTTGATTTGCGATTGAAATTAATTGGCATTAATGCTTGTGATAAATTTGAATTTGGTATGTGATTGACGTATGTGAAGGTTTGTGGTTTGCTTAGATCGGTTTGGAAATGCACAATTAAGCAGAATCATGTTTTCCAGAATTATACAGACTCGCTTGGCGAGCATTTATTCGCTAGGCGATTTCTATGTCAGAGGCTCACTAACTTGGGAGTCGTTGGACGAACATTTACTCGTTGGGTGAATTCTAAGTCAGAGACTTACTGACTTGGAATTCGTTGGGCGAGCATTTACTCGTTAGGCAAATTCTAAGTCAAAGGCTCATTGACTTAGGAGTCGATGAGCGAGCATTTACTCGTTGGATGAGTTATTGAAGAGTTGTTTCCCCTGGAGTCCTAGTGATACACTCGTTGGGCGAGCTATCTGGTCGCTGGTTGAAATTGTACTTTCCGTTTAACAAGAATATTTGTTCATTGAGCGAGTGTATCAAGACTTGAGTAGTTGTTGACTGATTTATTTTAAAAGCTTTGTAACTTTTAAGAATGATTGATTTAAAAATGTTTGATAAATGAGAAGAGTTGATACTAATTCAAGGATAATTAGTGGTGAATTGTTGTAGTGTATGCATTGATGTGGGCACCTAGTTGGAAGCTATTTTGACGCTCTAATAACTATTTAAATTCTTAAGTAGAGAAGAATGGAGTATGCGGTGGGAGGAGCAGTAGGTCCTAGTCTAGGGGTTTTACCTTGACCAAAGGAGTTAACGGACTAACCTTGTGTGTAGTAATATCTATCGCTCTATAGAGTGTCTGATGTCACCACAAGTGCACACCTTACTAGGGTTCAACATCAATGCATGTATCTGGATAATTGCATCATAGCTCTAGATCTATGTATGAAATAAAATGATTTATTTTGTTTAATCTAAGTGCTTGTTTTCTGATACGATTAAATCTTTTACTACGTTAACTTACCATTTTTCTTGTATTTTGTATGTCTTCACTTGCTTTATTATTTGCAATGATCACCTGATGGATGTGAACAAATGTAAAAGTTCTAGTTGGTCAAGTTTAGAGAGAAGATGATGCAGTTATCTAAATGATGTATAAGATATTTTTGTGTGTTAATCTTCTTATATATAATTTTGCATTTTAGTTTATCTTCTTTGAAATGAGTGTAATCTAATATGGGCATGCTACTATTATGTATTTTATGATCATCAGTTATGACATGTTTTATTTAATAATTTTATACTATTAAATTGTAGGTTACAATTTTATTATAATTCATGTCTTTGAAAAAAATAGATTTAAATAAGGACGAAGATTTTTGTGGGAGAAAAAAAATTCAATTAATTCATTAAGAAAAGGGAATGAAATCTAAAGAGGAAAAATAGATATGTTTTACTATTTTTATTTTTTAAATATCTTACGCTTGACTTTTTACTTTTTTTTATCAGTACTGGTTAATATAAAAAAAAAATCACGTCTTTTTAAGATACATGATTTTTACTTTGTTTCAAACTTGATTATAAGTATTTTCACAAATTGAGAATATAATAATTGAAACTAAAACAATTAAAACAATCTATCTACAGATAAAAAGTTTTAAGAATCGCAAATAATTTTGAAAATCAAAAATGAAACACCTTAAGAGGTAAAAAATTACTTTTAAAAATAATATAAAGCACCTTAACGAATATTCTTAACCATAAAATAAAAACAAAATTTATATAAAAAATATCATATAATACGAGCATTATTTTACTTTTTCAACCATACTTCAACACATATTTTACCACATATGATTTAAGGAACTAGATTGAGAATTGTTAGTTACCAACTTTCAAGTACAAGCAAGCATATTATTAAAATAATAAAACAATTAATTTATCATACAAATGGCATTCTCAAGACTTGAACCCAAGTCATCTCAACATCATCAAGTACTCTCAACCACTTAAGCTAGTATTGTTCCTTTTCATAAATTTCCCGCATTATATGTCATAAATATTACATTACCCACATTTATATTAAATAATTATTTATTTAATTATTTTATTTTCTCAAGTCTTACAATAGGTAAGCAAAAATACTAGGCAGTGGAAATGAAGAATAAATATATGCACCTTTATCTTCATTTTCAATAACACAAAAAGGGGAAAATTGGACTCACTTGAAGAATAAGAGTATGAAGATTTAACTTTATCACATGAACTAAAGGCATGAAAGTGTCACTACTGAAGTTATCGAAGCAAAAAAATTCATGTGCAAAGCATTGCACCTGGGTTAGCACTTATTAGATCACGAGTTGGCACGTAGTTAGGGGATCTAGTCATATGTTGTTGTGGATTAAATTGAGAAAATTGCATTCCTTAACTCACCAACATATACTCCTCATTAGTAATGAAGAGAGTGAAGATTGAAAGAGGTTATGTACATCCTTTCACACATGTTCAAAATGTATACCACGAGTTAACACTTACATGGCCATGGGTAAGCAAAAATACTGCATAGTGAAAGTGAAGAAGAAATATAGGCACTTTTATTTTCCTTGTCCAAAACACAAAGAGGGACAAATTGGACTCACTTGAAGGAATATAGTATGAAGATTTAACTTTATCACATGAACTCAAGGCATGAAAGTGCCACTACTAAAGTTATTGAAGAAAGAAAAATTCATGTGCAAAGCATTGCACCTGGGTTAGCATTTATTAAGTCACGGGTTGAAACGTAGTAAGGGGATGAATTCATATGTTGTTGTGGATTAAATCACAAAAAATTCCATTCCTTGACTCACCAACATATACTCCCCACTAGTAATGAATAGATTGAAGATTGAAATAGGTTATGTACATCATTTCATACATGTTCAAACCGTATACCACGGGTTAGCACTTATGTAGCCATGGGTAAGCAAAAATATTGTGCAGTGGTGGTGAAGAAGAAATATGCACCTTTATTTTCCTTTTCCAAAACACAAAGAGGGGCAAACTGTAATCACTTGATGGAATAAGAGTATAAACATTTAACTTTATCACATGAACTCAAGGCATGAAAGTGTCACTACTGAAGTTATTGAAGAAATAAAAATTCATGTGCAAAACATTGCACTTGGGTTAGTAGTTATTAACTCACGAGTTGACACGTAGTAAGGGGATATATTCATATGTTGTTGTGGATTAAATTAAGAAAATTGCATTCCTTGACTCACCAACATACTCTCCCCACTGGTGATGAAGAGAGTGAAGATTGAAAGAGGTTATGTACATCCTTTCACAAATGTTCAAAACATATACCACGACTTAGCATTTACGTAGGTATGGGTAAGCAAAAATAGTGGACAGTGGAGATCAACACCAAATATTGGCACCTTTATTTTAAAAAACACAAAAAGGGGAAAAAACTTGGAATGACTTTAAGGAAGTGGAGAATGATGATTTAATCTTAAAACAAGGACTGAAACCATGACAGTGCATTTTAGAAGTTTGTCAAGCATGAAATATTTATGTGCAAACCATTCCATTTGGGTTAGCATTTATTTTTTCATGAGTAAGCAAGTACTTAGGTCGTTCTGTTTGGACTGGATTAGTGAAGTACCAGGTCCAATAAAAGTAATAAAATAATTGCAAAAAAAATTACTTAGGTCCAATAATATGACTTCAACATTTTTCTAATTAATCCTTACTTAACGTCATAAAAGACAAGCACTAATGTATCATACTCTTCAGACGTTAAAAAAAAATATTTTCAACATGGCTACATTCACAAACATAGCATTGCAAAATTTAGTAATTGAAGTTTCTTCTAATTAAGGCATTTTCTCCTTGTGTAAGTAAAAAACGGAGTTCGTATGGCTTGAGACTTGAAACGCTTCCTTAGTTGATCCTTCAATCGGTGATATAAATTACTACTTTGCGATTGGTTGATGTCTTCATGTTCAACAAGCTCTTCTCCTTAATCCTGGTAAGGAGTATTTTCACATAATTTATCATACTACACCTGCTTGTATTTAGGTGTAGGTTGTTATTCACCATTTTCTGAAACATTGGCTTCAACATGCTCTTTCAACTGTTGAATCGTCCTTTTAGTCAGCCTTTATTTGAACTCTACCACCGATTTACATAGTTCATTAATCTCTACTTTTTAGTCTTCAACTGTTTGTCTTAATTATTGTTGCTCTTCTTCATCCTCCTCAAATTTTGTACCATATTTCTTAAAAGCTTCATTCATAAAGGGTTATGAAAGCTCAAACTTCGACACAACAACACCTTTATATACATAAAATATTTGCCAAAAATAAACGTAAAAATACAAACTAAACAACTTGTATAACAAACATTAACACAAACAAAACTCGTATAAAATAAAACATACCATGTTTTTATTCAAAGCACTCTTCATTTTATCTTCCAATATTTTCATATTTATCCACTACAATATTCTGGGGAACTGTATGGATGATTTTCCATACAGATTTTTAGATTAAAAAAATGCTCAAACGACCACAACTGCATGAAGTACACACAATAAGAAGTTCTCAATAATGTCAATTTAAATGAAACAAAAATTATACCATGGGTTGGCACTTCTTAAGTCATCAATACACAAAAACTTGTCTGTATAACTTATGCCATAAGCCAACCAAAGTCATCCATGCTAAACTTTTAAAGTAAAAAGAAAATTTTATATTCAAATAGTATACCATTACTATTAACAATTATAAACTCTTAACAATGCAAATCACCCCTACTTCACTTTAACTAAAAACGATATCTATTCCAAATCCGCCATGTTGTTGAACGTTAACCATGCCTTCATAGTTCTAAATTCTTAAGTAACCTAATTAGTCATATACATGAACTCTAACACAACCAACGACTATCAAGAAACCCCACTACCAACGACACAATCAACGATATCATACTTCATAACCAATCACCAATGAATAACGACAACCATACCACCCAATATTCAAATAACTACAAAAAATATCTGACCACGATAAATAACCCAATTCCAAACAAAGAAAGATATTTGTATTAAGTTTAAAGATTTCAAAACTTATAGACAACAACCAAGCATTGGGTTTAACAAACTTTTGAAAACAGGGATTCCAAGATGAAAAACACTTTGAACCGTAGCGGGCTTCAAAAACATCAACACCATTCAACCTTCAAGATAAACTCATCCAACATTAGGGGTTTCAAGAGAAAGAACAACGATATCAACATAAAAATACATTTTTCAACAACAATACCCCTTCAACAAGTTTGGACAAAGTGAAGAAGAAGAATACTAGTTAAAAAAGACGAATGCACCTCAAAATGGGATTCACACTCAACATTTTTTGAAAGAGTAAATCGTCTTCCAAACTCTTTTGCCTTTTAAGCAAAACCAACGTGGGTTTTGAAATAAAATAAAAAATAGAAAGCAAAAACTCTTTTGTTGGGTTTCTCCCTTTGTGCCTCTTTCACTACCATTCAAACAAAAAATATAAAGTGAAAACCCTTTCGCCTTTCACACTGAACCAACGTGCATTTTGAAAATTAAAAAAAAATTAAATAGAAAGTGACAAGTAAAACTTCAGGTTATGAGAGAAATTATAAAAATTGGTATGTCACTATATCATTTTCCATAAAATAAAGTGCAAGTCATACGAAAATGAATATGAGCAAACTTTCATTGATGCAACTAGGGATGTCAACGGGGCGAGTAGGGTACAGGTACCCGTACCCTACCCATTGGATAAATATTTGTCTCGTACCCGTATCCATATCTGTTAGGTATCCGTTATACGGGTACCCGCATAATATTTTAATATCCACGAATATCCACGGATATCCGCGAATATTTACAAAAAAATAAAAATAAATATTTAACAACATATTTTAATCATAAATTCAAATAAAATACAATACATAACATTCATAAATTTTAAACAAAGTCCAAATAACTCATTTAAATAGTATTGAATGACACTTTACAAAGAAATGAATTTTTTTTAAAACTAATTGATAAAAGAATAACTCGTTCAAAATCAAAATGTTGAAATTTTAATCATATTTTTTATTTAATTTAAATTAGAGTATAGTGAGTACAAGTATTCACGAATACGGATATTATGATACCTATACTCACTTCGTTAACATGCAAGTATTAAAAATACCGCTACAAATTTTATCTACAAATACATGCCGTACCAATTTTTTTTATATCCTTAAATGCAACATCGACGTAAAGCCAAACTAATTTTAAACGAGCTAAGATAGCATCTGTGTCAGAAACGTTTTCAACACGACACGCTTCATTTACGTGCATAAGAGGTTAACTTTAACAAATTGGTGCGACCCATCTTAACAATTATGCTAAAAAGAAAACTATAAAAATTATAACAATATATTCAAAATAATTACTTTTGCATTTAACTATAATAATAAAATTGAAAAAACAGGGGGCTAACCCTCCCTCTTTAAAACATTGATTTAATAATGAATAATTAATAAAGACCCATTGATGACGTATATAAAATTTAAAACATTGATTATTTTTTTAATTATCATCTCAATAACATTAATCCTAAATAAAATATAAAGATGAAGCAAAAAAAGGCTAAAATTAAATTCTATTTTTGTAATCTTCCCATAAAAACATTTAAATTAAAAATAACGTGCATATATATAGAACTAGTATGTGTACACTTCCAACACATGGTATTTTTCTAACTTTATTTAATATTTAATAGTAAAATTAAATTTTATAAAATTATTTAACTTTTTATATTATATTTTAAATCATAATAATAATAATACTTAAGATAATGAATAATAAATATTATCAAAATATTGTATATATTAATTTAAATTATCATTAAATATAATTCTTATAATATTTGTGTAATGATCCAAGAGAATAGATTATACTACTCCTTTGAGTTTCTATAATTTAATATTGAGTAGTAGCAGATTATATGATTAAAAAAGAACACACATAAACATACAATACTAATATAACATTCCTTTCGTAACCAAAGTCTTTAAAAACTATATAAGTTTCTAAAGGTTTTTCAAAATATACTTGGAGACAAATAATTACACTTTTCACATACTTTTATATATATATATATATATATATATATATATATATATATATATATATATATATATATATATAAAAAATATTACTCAAATAATACTAATAATAATATAAATATGAAATAATATAATAATAATTATTAAATCAATAATAATACTAAGACAATATATAAAACAATGAATATTAATCAGAGATCAACAATTATAATAACAATAATAAATAAAAGATAAAAGGTAAGGAGTAGAAATAGCCTGGGTTGAGGCACGCGTAACGCTATCCTTAGAGAGAAAACGCCCCTACTGCACAGGGCTAAACAAATACACAGTACACAATCATGTGTTTCTTATCATATGTGTTTCTCTCCCAAGATACAACAACCCGTCAGATCGATCGAGTGCAGCGAAGGATCTCCGAACCTTATGAACACCATTGTCTTAAAGATAATATAGAGAAGAAAAGAAGAACACTTTTTAGAACTCTATTGTTTATTGTTTTTGTTGTTTTCTTCCCCATGCACCTAGGTGGTATTTATAGGTAGCAAAAGGAGACAAAGGAGTAAAGTGTAATAAGAATATAACCGTTAGCCATAAAACACATTAACCCATAGATTAAAGGTTTATAAACACATGAGTAACAGTAAGTTTTTTATTTTCATTATTTATTTTTTAAATTATATTAAAATATTTCTAACAGGTAGTACCAGAGTCTATCACTCATTTGCTCACATTGGTCATTAAGTATATATGTGAAACGATCACAATAATTGTATCTTCTCCCTTGACTATATTTTCCTTAGGAGGATTATAGTTTCTAACCTTTTGTCTGCTCTAAGGTGCATGGTGGCTTGGTTTTTCACACACAAAGAAATTTCAATTTTCTTGAAAGTGGGGTTAGATCCACTAGGATGATAATTTTTAAAATATTTCTTCTTGTGATTACGATGGGATTTTTCTCATGCATTTTTGGAATTGGTTTGTCTTCTACCATATTTGTTTTGGCTAATAATGTCTTAACCTTTGCAGCATCACACTCCTTTAGGCTTGTGTCTTTGATGATGATGTACGTGATAAGGTTTGACAATGACATATGTCTATGTTTGTGCTTCAACTGTTGTTTGTAGTTCATCCAGGATTCCATAAGATTTTTTTATTAGAAGTTCTAAAATGAACTCATCAAGCAAGATTACTGCTTTAATATCCTCGAGTAATAACTTGTGGTACTCGTTGATCTAGATCTTAATGTCCTTATCTTTTATCATCAATTTTTGTTGACGAACCTTTGCCTTAATCTTTGGTCGTGTATTTGAGAATCAACGAGTCTCAAATATCATTGGCTTCTTTATAAGAGCAATACACATCAAACAAATCATTAAATAATGCACTAAGCAATGTGTGATGACATACCTTATTCGAATGAATGTAGTCTTTAATCTCTTTTGCAAGACTATTGAAGTCAAGTTTGGTGGTTATAAGTGCGGAACCAACTTCATACATGTCCAACTTCGTTTTTTCAAACATCCAAAAAAGATTTCGCAAAAGTAGGTTGAGTTCTGGAAACATTGTTCTTCTTCTCTAGTATAAAGTTGTTGTTGGTGTTTATACTATCAGATATAAGTCCTTAAAATTGTTGTAATGTGCAAGTCTACTAGGATACAACATGAACTTCTTGACTATTTTCGAGAAACAAAAAACTAGCAAGATAAACTCTGAAAGAGTAAATAACTCAGGATTTTAAGAAAAGAAAGAAAGAAGAGAAATGAAGAAAAGTGTTGAATGAGTTTATGATGGGTAAAATAACCACAACTCACTAAGAAAAATTTGCAACAAATCCAAGATGCTCATCACCATGATATGTGGAAAGCCACCGAAAAAGGGGAAACCAATCGTTAAGCCATTCCAGATGAAGTGTCCTGTGACTTGCAGAGAAAGTACACAATAATCATGCATCCAATAGAGTCGATGTTGAAAAGAATAACATCTCGCACTCACCCTTATCTTTCTATGAGATTTATGTAATACTAATATTTATTTGAAGCACTCTTTTTATAACATAAAAGACACTCACTTTTTTTTTGTTTTCATATCAAATAGTTAACGTGTTAAGTTTTGAACTCATTTGTTTCCATCTTTTATACGCATTTAAATTTTAATATATCTAAACATTCAAAGAAAACATACGGACAAAATAAAGTTAAAAGATTTATCAACTAACTTATGTGGTGATTGTATAAAATTTAGAATATTAAACCTATTTAATGATTTATTTTTTCTATAAAGGAACTAATTTATGTTATCCAAGAAGTCAAGAGTTTAAAAGGTTTAAAATATGATTATTTTAGGCTTTTTTTTTCTTGGGACTTAAAATAATTAATATTAAAAAAATTTAAGACTATTTTCTTGAACCCAAACCGGCCCTCATATTACCAATAGTCTAAAAATGTAAGTACGATAACATAAAAAATAATATGTTAACATTAAATTACAAGCATATAAGAAAATTTATTACCAAAAAATTAAAAAAAAAATTGGAGTGAAAAATAAAAAGATTTTATTTGTAAACAGAGAACTAAATAAAAAATATAAAAAAAATCGTGATTCATGCTATATTACAAATAAATTATAAAAAGTATTTGAATAAATTAAAAATAATATAACTATCTACAATTTAAAATACTTGTCATTATCTATATACTTCTTGTTAGAAGCTTCTGTAATGGCTCGCTTTGAACTTCAGGTGTTTGAAGTGTTAAATATAGATTCAACCCAATAAAATAAACTAGTGTTTGATGCAAAAACAAAATAATAATTATATATATAGCAGGAACAATGCACAAGAAGCATTCAATTAAGGAGGAAAAAACAAAGACTTGAGTATATTTATAAGCATATTGAGAATTGCATCCGATCCTCTCATCAAATTTCATAGACTGACATTTTAATCCTTTGGTGAAAAGTAAAATAAATATGATAGAACGAAATAAATATTCAACTTTATTTATATGATATCACAGCAATGAAATTCACTAAAATTCCTCTATAGTGTTGCAGACAAGAAAATCACATTGATTATCCAATCACAGTGTTGAAAACTTTTAGTTTGATGATAGTGGGAAGCCAATTCCATGTCTCTGTGTGGGAAACGCGACAAAGAGCATGCTGCAAAAAATCCCTATGATCACAGGCAACACTGTTAGGATTTCCCGAGCCTGAGTTGAAGGTGATGGAAAGAAGCAATTCACCACATTTTGATCAAATAACGCAACTGCTGCAAACACCAAAATCGACATCACTGCATGCACGAAATCGATGAACTTCAATCTAAACTTTGCACCCAGTTGAGGTGGAAGAGTGGTGGATCCATCAATGACCCACAACCCCTTCAAGGTGGCAACTCCATAACAAACATTCCCCTTATCATCTCTGAAGCTATCGGTAAAGCATTGCAAGAAACAAGAGACAGCACAGAGAGCCACAACTGTAGCAGTCATGATCTTGCAAACGGAGTCACAGTTGCCTTGATTTGTGACTATTGGAGACAGAAGTTGGAAAGAAAGAACAGTGCCAGTTGGTAACAGATTTGCCAAATGCGCTGTGCTTTGAAATGTTTGACTTATGGCTCTCTGAATGAGGCTTCTATCTGCATCTGGAACCTTCATGTTGTGCAGAAGTGGTAGCTTTTCTTCACCATCATGCAGCAGGTCTTCTTTAATAATAACATTAACATTAACATCCATTGTTGGCAATAGATTTTTTCAGCTTCCTAACCTACCTTCTGTGTGTTGTGTTTTAATCAACTCTTTTGTTTTTGCATAGGTTTGTTAAAGTTGCATTCATGTATGTAGTTAGGCTCTGAGATATAATGAGCAAATGTTTGTGAAGCCAGAGAGAGGAAACAGTGTTGCCATGACTTGCAAGAAACAGTAACCGAAAACTTGATGTATATCAGCTTTTTAACTTAATCTGTGTTGCTTGGTTTCACGAAAAGCAAGTTAGTTAGAAGAAAGGTGGTAGAAGATGTGGTTCCTGTGTTTTCTGTTTTAAGAAGACGTAATAGTTACGGATGCACAAGTTTCCTGAATATAAGAGAGAAAATGCGTGGGACTTCAATTACCAACTTCGGAAGAGTGAAGTTCGGTGGCGAAAGAAATGTTTTGCTGAGACGCAAGGGTTAGAAACTGATATTTGCATATGTTAGCTTTAAGCACATGATACAACAACATGGATTATGAAGTGGAAATCTTAATCATTGCCCAAACTATGTTTTTGGACCCTGTCTCACGCGATTGCTTAAGAAAATATTTCAAGTTTATTAATTAGTGTACATTCTAATTTTAACGGATTATATATTAATTAGTAAAATATAAAATAAGGTTTAATTATGTCTTTTGTATTCATTTTCGAAGAAAAATCTCAATTTGGTCCGTCTATTTTTTTTGTCTCAATTTGGTCCATTCCGTTAGTGGTACAGTAACACCGGGTGCCACGTGTCAATCCTGAATTTTTTTATTTTTTTATTTATTTTTTAATTTTTTAATTTTTTTCAAAAAATAAAAAAATTGTCACGTGTCAAGCTATCATCGTATCAAATAGAGTGATGTGGCAGTGACAATGACACGTTTCACTTATATGTCAGGTGTCATTTTAATTTTTGTCTCAAATTAGTCCTAATTTTTACAAAAATTGAACAATTTTGTTTCTCTCCAAATTAAAATCAAATTTAATTTCTATATAAATGTACACAAATATTTCTATCAAAATTGATATTTCAAATAAATATTTTTAACAAAATTAAGTTTATTTAATTAATATTTTACATTAAACTTTATTTAAAATTATTTTAAAGTTGTTAAAACAAAATAATGTTAATAGAAAAAAATTCATAAATTATATTGATATTTTATTATGTCGTACTTTAATATATATTTTTTATTTGAATTTATATTTCAAATAATTATATATTTTTGAAATGTGTAAAGTTCAATAATTTGTACACAAATGTTTGAATTGGTGTAAAAATAAAAGTTATAAAAATATTAAAAATAATTTTAAGTAGTTTATGTAACAATCAAAAACATATAAATTTGGAATTTGAAAACAATTTTAAATAAAGTTGAATGTGAAACATAAATTTAAATAAACTTAGTTATGTTAAAAATATTATTTTTGAATAAAATATCAAATCTAATAAAAATATCTGTATAACATTTATATAAAAATTAATTTGTGTTTCAATTTGGAAGGGACAAAATTGCACTATTTTTACAAAAATATGAACTAAATTGAGACAAAAATTAGAATAAAGAAACCAAAATTGAGAACGAGGAAATGACACTTAGCATAATACTAACACGTGGCAATATCACTACCACATCATTTTATCACTACCACATGACACAATGATAGTTTGACACGTGACAATTTTTTTTTTATTTTTCAAAAAAAAATTAAAAAAAATCAAAAAATTCAAAAACTGACATGTGGCACCCCATTTAATGCGGTTACTATATCACTAACATAAATGACTAAATTGAGATCAAATTTCTCAAAACACAAACCAAATTGAGATAAAAAATAAATAGAGAGACCAAATTGAAATTTTGTTACGGAACCAAAGCATAATTACACCGATAAATTAACTAATCTAACTCAAATTACATAACTCCTCTCACAATTCCGATTGAAAAAAAAAATTCTATCCATGTAAGAAAAAAGCCCTCAGCCTAATCTATTAAAAAAAATTACTGTAATAACTACACATATAATTATGTCAAAATCATTTTTATTATCAGCAACTAATATATGTAGCTTTTGCAACTTAGTTTGGATTTATGAAAAGCCTTTGTACATACACACTGTAGAATCTTATGGTTGACTTTTATTTATCTAGCAATTAAATTAAATGAGAATTATTAATAAGGGGATTATTTAAACAACTAAAGCCGTGTATGTATCAATCAATATACTTTATTTGTCAAAAAATAGGTTTCTTAATTGTGAACTTTATAACTTACGTTTCAATTATATATTATAAATAAAGGCTAGGGATATGCTTACCCCAAGAGTAGATGAAATGAAATATGAGTTGCTCTTCATGGTAGTCTTTCATTTTATTTAAAATGTTGAGATTAATTAAATTATAAGCGTACTTATGTTTTTCTAAAAAAATTAACTAATATTTTTTCTGCAAATTCTCTCTTTACTCTCCTCCTGTTTAATAGTCATTTCCATATGCAAAATAATCTTTTGAAAATTTTCACTACTCATAATTAATGAACAACATACTTAAATATTATGAAAATAATAACTTGTAAAATATTATAATACAATTACAAATATTATCAATTATATAGTAAGTTATAAAATTTATACCACATACTTAAAAAAAAAATCATATAACATAATAAATAATTAAAAATTACTCTTTATTACATGCCATATATTATTACCAAAATTGTAAAATAAATGAAACAAATTACGAATTGATTTATTAAATATTTTTTATACTTCAAACAATTCCTGTATTTTTATTTTGTTAAAAACATTTTTTTTTAAATTCTTATTAAAACAAAATCAAAATTGGTGTTACATAAGTTTTTAAATAAATCACATAATTAATTACAAAATTTCTTAAAATAATATAAAAAAAATTCTTCCTTATGACATCCTATTTTGTATCTCAACAAATTAATAAATTAATGTAATTTTGTATCCCAACCTTAATTTGTTAACCTAATATATAAATCTTTTTATTCCATTTTCATACATATTTTCGTTTGATTATAACATTTTTCTGAAATTGAAAACTCTGGTTTCTTTTGTTATATGTTTCTTTAGTATATGAAAAATGAAAAATATGGGAACATGTAATTGCAGGACATCTTTCGTAACCTACGGCCTACTAGGAGATAAAGACATTTTGGGCTTTTATATGGGCCTGTTTTGACGTCAACTTGGGCGACCGTTTTACTTCGTACACCCCAATATTTTATATTTTATTGTGAACACAATGATTTTTTACTTAAATATTCTATTTCTATTGTAATTTGATTTAAAATCATAGTAAGTATTTTTTATATATTTAATTTATGATATTAAATATATTATCGATTCTCTCTTTCTTAAAAATACTTCCTAAAATTAGAAAAGACGACAAAATTGTGATTCTAGATGTGAAAACATGATTGATAATGGAAGTAGCTAACGAACAAACTGTATTTCCAAACAACTCTGTTTGAAGTGTTTAATATCAGGAAAACAGTGTACCTCAGCTTCTGTCCTTAGCAACACCAACTATCCAAGCACCACATGATAGCATTGGATAAAATTGAAATATAATTGTGAACTGAAATTTATTTTCAATAAAATAAAAAAAGTTGAGTAATATACATTGTAAAATTTTAGATTAAAAAAGATATTAAATCTTCTCTGTTCAACTCTTATATCATTAATATTAAATACACGTTAATATATTTTGTTCTGTCTGTTTCCATGGCTTCTGTTTACTCTAACTTATTCCTATGCAAGTGCACACACACGCATGGATATACTTTAAATGTATGCACGATATCTTAGAATGTTGAAAAATATATTTCAATATCAACATGTTTATATTCATTTATATTTTGCATGCATGAGTGGCCAGAACAAATATATTTTGATCAACATGTTTAGAGATCAAAATAATACATTTAAAATTTATATATTTACAATATAATAATATATTTTATAGTGATCAATTATAATATTTTATTAGTAACTATTTTAGTAATCAATAATTTATTATATTTTAAATTGGTTAGTATAGTAACTGACAACATTTTATTATTAAAATGGGTTGTAAATGAGACATTTTTTTTGTACTATTACTTACTATCAATAACATAATTAAAATAAATCCATAATTTAGTATAATTTAGTATAATTGTACCTATAAAATAAATCACACATATAGATGATAATCTTTCTTCCTTCATATTCATGAACTCATCAATAATTAAATCATAATTAAAATTTTTAGCTCTTTCCTTTTTCAATGTAAATAATGATCACTACATAAAATGTCTCATTACAAAAAAATCTAAATAATGATCACTACAAAAAATGTCTCATTAACAATTTAGTGACAAAACATTTAGTCACTATAATGACCAATTTAAATACCAATTTACAAAACAAAAAATTATTAGTTACTAAAATAATCATTATTATGAATACAAAATTATAATTGGTTGGTAAATTGGTACTAATTAATTAGAGAGTAATTTAGAAATAATTCTTTTGGTAGCAAAAACATTGGTAGCTAATGTTTGTGATCAATCTCCTTTGGTAGTTAAAACTTTAGTAGCTAAATTTTAGAAACTAATTTAGAAATCAATTATAATTTTTTACTCATAACCTTGACTATTTTAGTAACCAATAATTTTTTATTTTATAAATTGATATCTAAATTTGTCACTATAGTGACTAACAACTTTTGGTTACTAAAATTGATTGTTAATGAGGCATTTTCTTGTAGAAGATATTGTCAACAGAAATTCATCTTTTATTTTATTCCACGATATTGTTTAATGATCTTTCCATAATAAATTATAATTGATTTCTAAATTAGTTTCTAAAACGAATTATCATAATTTAATCAATTTTCCATATGCTACATGTAATTTAAAAAATTTCAAAAAAATAAATTTCAATTCATATTTGAAAAAAAATTAAAAATTTTAGGAGGCCATAACACCCTCAGTCTCTTTAATGACCTATCATTAAAGTTGGGATAAGAATGAAATCAATATTCACTATAAGAAAATGTTAAATTGTTGTTAGATAAGAAAATTCATCAATAAAATAATTTATCAATGGATTTTCAAATTTTAATTATCAACAAAAATATTTGTTGAGGTAATGGATTTATTAGTAAAATCAATTGCAAATTAAAATTTTTATTATCAACGAAAATATTTGTTGGTAATGAATTTAACAATAAAATAGATGCCAAAGTTCTCGGTTTGGACTTTGATCATGCTATGAAAAAAGTGGTCGATAAATTTGAAGGTAATTGATTTTTTTTTCAAATTTGTTGATAATTTAACTTTTAGAAATTTCGTCAATAAATTCATTGGTAATTAGTTTGTTTTAAATTCGTTGATAATTTATTTGTTTTTTAATTAATTGATACTTCAATCTTTTGAGAATTTGTCAATGAATTCATCTATAATTCATTTTTTTGAAAATCAATTAGTAATTTCATCGATAATTCAATTTTTTTAAAATTTATTGATAAAAATTGTCAATAATTGTATTTTTTTTTAATTTTTCATAAAATGAACATAATTTTTTTGTCAAACATGATGAAATATTTTTTATAAATTAACTAGAGAAGAAGAATCGAAAAAAGAAGACGGAGTAGGGGGAGAAAGGAGATGGTGGCATTGGAGGGGGCAAAGATGACAACAATAATGATGATGAATGAAGAGGAAGATGAGTATGAGGAGTTAGAGTCACCGACAATGATGGTTGATGCATCAAGAATGACAACGAGGGGAATAAAGAAGTAAAAGAAGAACAGGGAAAAGAAGAAAAAGATAGAGAAAAAAGATGAATATCTATTAATGGTCAAAATCTAAGAGAAATTGCCAATGAATATTTACCGATGAATAATTATCAACAAATTTTGGATGTTGATAATTACGAAAAAAATTTTACCTATCAATAAATTTTACCAACAAAGATTATGGTTCTATATGGTTATATGACATTAGCCTTACACATATAAGACATTTGACATCAGTTTTACACCAAAATCTTAAGGCATATATGGTTATGGTTATATTTATATGGTCATATGACATTAGTCTTACACATATAAAATATTTGACACCAATTTTACACCAAAACCTTAAGGCAATGTTGTTATGGATCTTTATTCTTATATAGTGTTTAACTTTGTCTTTTCTATCCAACGTAGAACTTTGACTCATATTTGGACTATCCCCAAGAGGTGGTGATAATGATATGAGTGTGGCAACTAACTAAAATTGAGTTGATGGAGGTGGTGGTAATGTTGGAAGTAGTTTCGTGAGTGGTGGGTAAGGTAGCTCGGAGAGGGAGTAGTGGTGGCATTGGATTGTGATAGTGACTAAAATGGTAGATGTAGTTATTGCCATTTTCATCATAATAATGATCGTGACAATTTGCAAGAGGTCCAGGGTTGTTTCAGTATGACACCGATAACATGAAAACGACACTAGTAGGGACCGTTCTCTTCATTATTTTTAAAATAAATCAATCATGCTAATTCAATTTTTGAGAGAATTAATTATGATCGTTCCTTTTCAAAATTTTTTATGAAATGAAACCACATTTCCGGCATTTTTTTTTTGATAAATAGTAAATGGGTTTATGAAGGAAGATATTTCAACTTTAGAAAACATAAAGAATTACTTGATTATAAAGTAATCCTATCCCAATGGAATAACGGAAAATACGAACACCAATATGTGTCTTGTCATATATAATATAACCAAGCATCCCATAAATATATATATATATATAGTATTTGTAAAAAAAAAATCACAGCAATCGCATCACTTTAATCACGTGGGGATGTAAAAATTTTTAAGTTATAAAAATGAAATCAAGAATACATTTAATTGTGTTTTATTTTCATAAAAAAAATCTTATATATGAAAACAATACATTTATCGATCAAGAAAAGAAATACGTTAAAGGTGATAGAATAAAATATATTTCATCGAAATTCTTTTTCACTCAATATATCCTAAAAGAATAGTGATATAAAGATTCAACAAATCTAGGACAAAATCAAGTACATTTTATTTACTTTTTACTGCATCATTTGAAAAACATATTTACAGTAGTTGACTCTACTTATATGGATCTAAAGTGATATTATATGAACTGTACTTTTTTTTTCTTAAAGAATGAAATATTATTTTTTTTTTCTTCAATATATATTTGTCTCACTTTCTTAATAAGATACATATTCTCAAATAATATACATCATTTTATAAATGTCCAACATTTGATAGATCTAATTTGATTACTGTGACTAATTCGAAAATAATTTATAATTTGTTTTAGACTAAGCGACAACAAACACCCCTTTTTCATTTTGCGTATATAGTCTCTCCTAAATCGGAGTCTCTACAAGTAAATAATCTTGTTTAATTTAAATACGACACATTTCATAAGAAATGTTACAGGCATAACAATTCCTAAGGTAGTTTATCAAATAATGTATTTTTTATTATCTCTCCGTACACATCATCTATGATATGTTATAATGATCGAAACAAATATTATATTATATAAATTGTTATGTATCCCATGTAATAACTTTTTATATATTTTGTCAAATATTTCTGCGGAAGAATCTTTGGCGAATAACATGAAGTCCATAGTGCAGAATGTGGTCATTGGGGTTAGGTGTGTAGGGAGAATCAATGTCATGGTTTTATTTTGCAAAAACATTGATGCAGTCCATCTTATTAGATATACAAAATATTTAAAATCAACCAAAAAGTTGGTCGCAAAGTCATGGTTTTTATATTCATCTAAAAACTTGTTCTTTTTTTTTTTTTTTTGGAAAACACATAATATACTTATACTTATGATACGTGTTTCTTCTCTCTCCACATAGCAACATCATATATCATTAGGATGCTCCCCTGCAACGGTTAGCAACTTCAGACATTGCTTCCGAGGTAAGGTAAGAATGTTTGCTGAGTAAAATCATTGACTTTTATATTCGCTTTTGCGAAATTCACAACTCTTTTAAGAAAAACAGAAGCAAAATATGTAATGTAAGGTAATGATATATTTAATAATGAACTCTGTAAGTTGACGGAAAATAACTATGTCAGAAAGAAAGTTAAACGATTTTATAATTATTACTATCCTTAATTACTACTCAAGAATTATGTCTATAGGAGGACCCTTATGGTGAACCCTTGCTTCTAGTCAAGGACTTTGACTAAACCATATGCACCATTCCATGAACCAAAAAAGCCTTTTACTATTCACCTTGCAATCGATGTTTCAAATTTCAACTTTAAACTTGAATTATTTTAGTAGAGGTGGTGTAGGTGAAGTGATGATGGGTTGCATGAAGTGTGAAGAACTTGGCCAGTATTTTACGTTAGGGAGCAGAAACAAGCATGTTGATAGAACAATAGTCCTTCAAAATCATGAAGGATAAGGCTTTTCACCACCCTAATTATTGCCACCCTCAACTTTTTGTTCAATCGGTTTCTCTCTTTGTGTTTCTTCTACCAATTACTATGTTTCTCACCTTTTCCCTCAATTTCAGGGTTGGAAGGAAAAAAAAAAAAAAAAGTAACCCTATTTGATTGCATATGCACGCCAATATATGGTATGCAGTATCTGTACCACATAACATGAACAGAGCTTCCATGCTTATAATCATATCACCCCTTCTATTTTCTTCACAGTACACAGTTTCATATACTGATTTATTAAATTATTATTACCATATATTTTCTTAGGATTGAAAGGGATAAAGTTTAACGAAAAAGAAATAGTTCACATGGTAATGTCTTACACTTTGACATCTAAAAATGTCCTAAACACTAAGGGCAATATGCGCCACCCAGGTTTGTGTATTGTATGAATGGTGTAGAAGACCCTATTGTTGAGTCCTAAAATCCTAGTACAATTTATGGGGAATTGTCAAACAGAAATGACTTAAAGGGAATCAATACCATTTAACACTTGTATTTCTCTGTGTTTCCAAATTCCAACACTCCTTCATTTGGCCTCGCGTTTCTTTTAAGAACAAGGATAAGTGCTTTTGCATCGGCCAATTCAACATGCCCCTACCACCCAATTCCACTTTCTCTTATTCTGCACAGCTCATGTGACTAGATGATGGACATGATAGAAAGATAGATGGTTGCAAAACGCAAGTAACAAAGAACACATGCGTAGGGTATCCATCTATCAATCACTTCTCCATCTTGTTCAAACCCTCTTATGATAAATTAATCATCTCTCTCTCTCTCCCTAATGTCCATTGGCTTTTTCATGGATCAAAATTTATCATCGTTTTCTCATTTGTACCTATGTGTTTAGGCCAATATCTTTCATTTTTTTTTCCATCAAAAGTTGATTTTGTAGTCTATGGTAACTGGGATCAACCAACCAGCATAGACTCTACTTTACAAATGCCAAGTGGGTGAAGCAACATTGAGTTATGGGACACTAACCCTCTCTAACCATTATTCTGAGTCACAGAGTAAAATTATTCATGTCATGTGCCACTGCTACCACTTGAGCCATTCAAATAGTCTTTATTTTTCCCTTGCCAAATTTTGTGATGATGCTCAACTATTTACACAATAATACAGTCCAATTTAACATTCTGTTGACCATATATAATTTTGAAGCAGGTAGGCCATTCAATGATGAAATAATTCATGCTCTTGGCCCATCTTTCTCGATCTTCACGATCATACATCAAAATAGCATCAAGATCATAACTCTCTTGATTTCACAATGATTGTTAAAAATGACACAGTCTTTGGTTTTTCATGAGTCAGAAACAAAAATGACATAGATGTTAGCTGGCTAAGCAATTGAAACTTGTTGGTTGGTGCTTGGTGTGTGAAAGAATCATGAACTGAAAAAGAAATTAAGGTAATTAAGAGTTGGTGTGTGGTGGTGCTGGTTCTTAGAATATGCATGCTTTCCCACTAATCATGATTTATCTTTATTAAAAACATTTGTTAAAGATCATGCTTGGGATATCTACATTATTCTCCTACAGCTAAGTATATCTCGTTTTATGCTAAACTATTGAGATTAAAGTAATAAACATGCACCGGGATCTTCCCCAAATCTTCTTTCACTAATCATTCACAACAGTAGGAAGTAGAGGGTTTGTACCAAAAGTTGAGAAGAAAGCCACATCCACAGTGGGAAAATATTTTTCCCCAAAGTGCCTGCAAAGTACTCCTTTTCACACAGTTTAGAAAGAGAAAAGTATTGTGACACTCATGAGGAAAAGCTAGGTAGAGTTGAAGTGTAAGACGACAATAATGTATGTGGTTTGGAACAAACTCAAATGGGTTGGATCCACACCATTACCTTTACCCTCCTTCTGCTACTTTCTCTATCTTAATATATATATAATTCATCACATTCTCTATCTTATTATATAGTTTTATCAGTCACACATTTCCCAGAATTTGTAAAACCTTTGTTATTGGCCCCACATATCTTTTTTCCTGGGGTCATACCCTATAATCTATAGTCTGCACCATATAGCTGCGGATACTTTTAGTGAAGCTGGGTGCTGTGTGCCCTTCAGAAGGGCCTTACACTGAATTTTGGTATAACTTGTTTTGCTGATATGAAATAGTAAGGAAGGTTCGTCTTGGAATCAGTCAAGTGTTTGGTTGATTTCTGCTAGTTGGACCACTCAAATATTTTTCATCAGATGGAAGAAAATAAAAATGAAAACTTTTTTTTTTCTATTATAATTGTATAAAAAGCAGATTTTAAGTTATCATTAAAGAGGGTTTTTTGTATGTAGTTTATTGAGGGTGGACCACAAGTTACAACTAAATAGATTGAGGAAAACTAGAACTCAGTGGAGAATAGTGCCGTACAAAAGGCTGATGAAAGTTTATCTAAAGTGTGAATTTGTGATTTGGGAAAGTCCCATTTACTACATTTTGGACAAACGGATGTAATATATATATATATATATATTTTTTTTTTTTTTTTTTTTTA
>Ga0209589_1004978_pt1 | contig 22743 bp, 13 predicted proteins | sample CowpeawhiteBW_FD_187525 | JGI IMG/M metagenome (GOLD analysis project Ga0209589, IMG submission 187525) | Root nodule microbial communities of legume samples collected from California USA - Cow pea white BW (SPAdes) (version 2) | ecosystem: Host-associated > Plants > Roots > Nodule | place: USA...
CCCTTTTTCTTTCTTACTGTCTCTCTTTCCCTCACCCCTTTGACTCACTTCACCCATATTTATACGTACTAACATTTTGTAATGATTGCATTTAGTTTAAAATGCACTATTTTTTTTTTTGTTTCAGTTCTTCCTTGGTTTAGTTTGGTTAGTTAAAGATTGGGCTACCAAGTTTTTTTTGTTTATCCTATCTGACGTTAACATTAACTTGGCCTGACATTAATTGTTATTTGCCATTTTGACCACTCTTGGTGCATGCACATGGATTGTAACGTTGTGGTGAGATTCAATCTAAAACTTTCTTTAGTTTATTTTATCATAATATATAAAGTTTCAACACATATATTATTAAAGTTCAGTTTGGAGAAGACTATAAATACTTTTTTTTTAAATATATCCATGATATTTAGAATTACTTCAACAAACAAGATAATGGTGTATAACAGAACATTATTATAAAATTATTGTGTAATACGTATTATAAATGTGTTTATATTATTATTATTATTATTATTATTATAAAGGGAAAACATATGTTTTTCTGAAACTGAAATGCTAGTTGTAATGTTATAAGTATTATAACTTATTTTATTATTGAAGTATATTATTTTTTTGTAATATTTTTATTATAGTTATTTTAATTGGAAACACTTAAATTTTGATTTCTTGAATAATTATAATTTTTATATGATAGGTTCATAATTTATTATACTATTTACAATACATATGGAAAGTAATGTATCATAAAATTTTAGGTATTGACATACTGAAAACATTGTGGTATAAATTTTGAGATGTTATACTTTCTCTCCTAGATACAAACATTTCACCCTCGAAAATTTTATTGACTAAATTTTGAAAATTTTATTGACTAAAATAAATGAGGGTAAATATCTCTTATTTTCTCTTCTAATTCCCATGTAATATCCCTATTAGCTTCATTCCACATGACCTTTACTAAAGGGATTTGTCTGCCTCCCAGTTCCTTGAACTTCTTGTCCATAATTTGTACAAACATTGCGTCAAATGTAAGGTTATTCTTTAATTGTACTGTATCAAGTCTTATCACATGTGATGGATCATAAATATATTTTCTTAATTGAGACACATGAAAGACATTATGAAGGTTGGAAAGAAAATGGGGTAAACAAGTTTGATAAGCAACGAGACCTATCTTTCTAAGAATTTGGTAAGGACCAATGAACCGGGGAGTGAATTTCTTTGATTTCATCACCCTACCAATTCCAGTTGTTGGTGTAACTTTCAAGAATACATGATCACCTTCTTGAAATTCAAGAGGTCATCTTTTCTTGTCAGCATAACTTTTTTGTCTACTCTGAGTTGTTATCAATTTTTTCCTAATCATTTTGATTTTCTCGGTTGTATGTTGAATCATGTCAAGACTTAATACTGAATTTTCACTGGTCTCAAACCAACACAAAGGTGTTCTACATTTTCTCCCATATAATGTCTCATAGGGTGCCATACCTATGCTAGAATGGAAACTGTTGTTATAGGTGAATTCAATCAAAGGTAGGCATCAGTCCCACCTATCAGATTTTTCTAACACAAAAGCTCTCAACAAATCCTTCAAAGATTGAATGGTTCTTTCAGATTGCCCATCAGTTTGAGGATAATAAGTTAAGCTAAGGTGAAGCTTGGTACCTAAGGCTCGATGTAAACTTCCTCAAAATTTTGAAGTAAATCTAAGGTCCGTATCAAATATAATACTTATTGGAACTCTATGTAACTTGACAATTTCTCTTATGTACTATTCAATCAATTTCTCCAATGAATACCTAATGTTAATGGGTAAGAAATGAGCATACTTTGTTAACCTATCCACGATAACCCATATGGAATCAAATTTTTGAAGGGTTATTGGTAAGCCAACTACAAAATTCATTGCTATACTATCTCATTTCCATTCAGGTATATCTAAGGATTGTAGCATTCATGTTGGCTTTTGGTGTTCTATCTTAGCCTTTTGACAAACTAGACATTTTGCAACATATTGTGCCATTTCCTTTTTCATTTTGGGTCTGATAACTCAATTTCTATACCTTCATATTGAAGCTTATTGCACTCACTTGCCATTTTAGTTTCCGTTATCTTTCAATCTTAGCTTAAAAATGTGATATTTTAAAGTTGTCTTCAAAAGTTGCAGTATCGCCTGGCGGTATTTATTACCGCTCGGCGCATCTTAAAGGATCATTTTCCACTGTCACATTCCTGCCTGGCGCTATCCTTCTTCCGCTCGGCGCTGGCAGAAAAACGCTTATTTTTCAGCACTGACCTTTGCTGCTTGTTTTGATCATAACTTTCTCTACAGGTGTCCAAATGAGTTGGTTCTTGTTGCGTTGGATTCTACACTCAAAGAGCTTTAATCGAAGTGGTAGAACGCAATTTTTGGAATTTTGTGCGAGATGCAGTTTACTCTGGAAGATGGCAGCAGTTACAAAGGCAAAAACCACCTCATGTTTTCGTTGAAAATTTGGTGCATTTAGCAAAGCCTTGAAGCATACCCTTTCTTCACCTAATGGGCTTCTTCTATGCACATGGAATAGCCCAAAAAGGGAGCTGATCCAGGGTTGGCCATCATTGCCACATCAGCAGACAAAACAGAAGAAAATTCTGTTTGGACTGGCAGCACACACACTGAAAAAGTAGGATCAGCTTTTGGCAGCTTTTGGAGAGAAGGCTGTTGGGGAATTTGGAGAGGCAATTTCGGTGCAGAGAGGAGTGTGGGCTGGAATCTGAAGAAAGAATAGGAGGAATAGAGAGAGCAGGGGAGCGCTCAAGTTTTTTTTTTAGGGGTTCTATGAGATTTTCAATAGAATGCTAATTTTTGCACATTTCTATAGGACTGATATTTTTGGATTGGTTTTTACTGGACAAAACTATGAAGATCATGGTACTGTTTTATTGCTTTGAGGGTATTATGCATTGAATACTTCTTCGTTAGTGGCTTGTGTTTTCATCATTCAACAATGCTCAACTCACTCAAATTGTTCAAACTAACATGTTTTTGTTGTCCCAAATCTGCTATCATCTTTCAGTGATCAGTTTGCACTTGTAACAGCCTAGGATACACTTATTCATGCATATCAACTTGTACTTGTGTGAAGTTTATCTTGCATTCATTTTTAGCATCATTTACGGTCCACTGTTATTGCTCAATTTTGTTTCTGCAATCATGCATTTATGTTGCTGCAAGCTCTAACTTCTCTGCTGCCATATTCTTCTAGTTTTAGTTTTTATTTCTTTTAAAACAACAGCAAGATTAATGTTGTATGTGTAGGGGTTGTATTCTCAATAGTTTGAGCGTGGCTGCATTTGACTGAATTGCAGCTACGCATTCACACATGCTTTAGTTCATCTAGGTTCACTTTCACTCTCTTTTTAGATCTAATGCACCATCCACCATTCCCATTCAGATTCCATATCACATCATGCATTCTTCATTGCATTTATTCTTGTCATGACATACTCTTAATTCAGCTTACATTCTTACATGTAGTTTAGTTTAGTTTGTGGAGTTAATCTTTAGTCTTGAGTTATTTCTCTTTGTTTGAATTAAATGTGTAATAGTCTAGTATTTTAAATGAATTTAGTTTTCTTAGTTTAGTACCTTTTAATTGCTTTTACTTCAGTTTCATTATCTATCTTTTATGCTTAAAAAAAAATCCCCCAAAAACATGTATAGCATTCAATCCACTCATTGCATTGGTTCCGTCCTTGGACTGACCTGAGTTAATCCTTATACTGCATTAGTAAAGGTTAATTAATTCAGTTTGTTTGGGATAGTTTAGGCGACAAAAGCTGTCTACCACTAAGCTTCCAAAATTTTCAATCGTTTCTTGATTTCAATTATTTCCATCTCATTGGTGTAAAATTTCTTTAAGCAAACATCACCCGAATTGGATGCCCCAGCATGCTCACCATCTTCACTAACCCTATCAAGATTTAACGCAAACCGAACTACTTCATTACATCGATCGTGTTCCGTTAAAGCCCAATCAAACATGACCTGCAATATCATTTAACTATTACTTAAAATAACTATTGTAACACCGATATAGTATGAAAAAAAAAAACAAAATACCTTGGGTTTAATGAATAGCCTCTGAATGCTTGAAATCCTTAACCTCAAACGTGGCCATCGTAATATTCTAGGAAAGACTATTTCCCTATTAACTTCACCCAATCCTAACCTCTCAAAAGCCCAAATCTAAAAATGACAAATATTACCTTATTAATATTTGACACAACAAATGTCAAAAAAATTCAATATTAAAACATAATAACAAACAAGTTACCTACAAAACTACAACTGACCCTCCCAATGTGATGTTATAGTCATTTTTGTTTTGGTTATGAACAACATATGCACGACTTAATCCATTAACAAAAAAATTGTGCACTGCAGTCCCCCAATTGAAGTTAACCAAACTATCAATATCGTCTAATATTCTAAAAGGCATATTATAAACCACTTTTGAATTCCTAGGAAAAAACAACACGGCAAAGCCCAACAATATATACAAACGGGGAACATTATCTACATCATCCCAATCGGTTCCTATTATACTTCTAATCATGTTTGTTATACCTTTAATAATGATTCTTTCCCCACAAAAAAGTGAATCAATTAACTCGCATCCATATACATCAAATTCTACTTCTTCACCAACTACACCTAACCCCAAACTAAAACAAACATCAACCATAAATAAAGGCACAAGGTGCTTCCATATGTGAAAAGATTGTTCACTCTCATCCCATCGTCGAAAAAGCTCAATTAATAGAGGACTGTAGATATCTAAAGACCTCTTTAACTCCAAACACCACCATTTGAAAGGTGTGAGTCTTATACGTCTCCGGTGTCCATTCATCAACAATTTGTTTATCTCCACGATGTGTTGTGTGTCCACAAAATTAATCCATATTATCATGCACAACATCAAACACCATATAATAATTCAGAGCACTAACCCTTTCTTCTTTCTCTGCGTCCGGTTTTGTCCCCTTTCGAGCCATGTCGTAACAACAACCCACACAAAAGCAATAAACAGACAACAACAAATCAATGCACCCCAACTAAGAAACCTAGCATCAATTTCACAAACAATTTTCAGTTTTCTTTCACCAAATCACCTGCTCAGAAAATAAATTAACCTTCCATCTCTGTCAGCCATGCACATGTAAAAAAAATGAACTCAAGCAACCCAACCTTTTTTCTACTAATAATAGCGACACACAAAAAAAAAAAACAAAACTACATTTCTTTGTCCAATGCAGTAACACAAAACACCACAACACCACAACACCAATGTATGACCGCAAAAAGAAAACCTCACCTGAAAAACGAACCGACGAGGTCGGGCTCTTCTTTTCGTTCTCTCTGCACGCGCACGAACAAAACAAAAAAAACCCCTGAAAAAATATTGCTCCCAAAGTGGTTGTCGTTCTTCTTCTGGTTCAGATTTTTTTTAGAAGATTGTGAGTTGGTTCGTCAAACCACCACCGCTTCTGGAAGATTTGTTAGGCACTGCTCCTCGAAGATTTGTTCGGCACGGTAGCGACTTGCTTTTGATTTCGTTCGGTGAAGTAGTGTTCTCGTCAACCGCTTTCTGCAAACCACCACCGCTTCTACAATATGTGTTCGACACCGCTTGCTTGGAATTGATTTCTGAAAAACGAAAAAATCAAATTTTTCGATTTCGTTCGCACATTTGATTTCCTCACATGTACACGGATCCCACAATACTTTATCCACTACCACACTCCATCAGAAGCATTTTTTTTTAATTCAAAAACAATTTAATAAATTCCACGTGCCTCTAACACCTCAATGAACAAAATGTGGGTAAAAAAAATAAGTTAAACTATCATCTTCCATTTGAAAAAAGGTTTATCAATTGATATCAACCGAAACTATTTGACAGCGACTACAATAATTTAGACCGACATGAATCGAGATTACTTTCATACAATATTGATAATTTGGATTTTTGCTGACTTAATGTGGCTGGAAAATTCTCCCAATTGACACTCGTAGAAAACAATTCTATTTAATGTTAAGTGAAATTTTCTTAATTAACATTAGAAAACATATCCTAACAAATTATTGATGAAAAATAACATGTGTTGATGATAAAAAATAATAATAAATGTAAACATCAACCAAAAGAAATAATTGAAAAATAAAATCTAATTCACATCTAAAAAATAATAAATGAGAGTGATTTACAACAAACAAACAAACTTCTGACAACTCTAACATTGTCTTCTAGTAGCAAAGGGTAAGGGCCCTCTATTGAGACAACATCACAAAGAAAGAAAGAAGACAATGCCATGCACACACGTTACATGTCCTTTTTGAACTAAATACGAAGCTTAACGGCTTCGTCAACAGTGTTCTGGTATCACAAAGTATGATTTTAAACCATTATTATGCATCAATGAAGAACTAAATAAAAGTCAACTTTCTTCCATTCACCAAATTGATATCCTATATATCTTTGAGGGCTGAAACGATGCTTAAGAAAATAATTTAACTGATGAAATCATAACATGAAGAAATTCAGTATTTGTGCATTCTGTAACTAACACAGGGTGCATTCATTGATAATGCCATTCACTGAAAACATTGTACATCTAACAATCAATGGAGAACAATACAATATCTAAGTTAGAAATCAATCATTTGGTTAGAGAGCTTCCATCTCTATTTTCATACCAAATCAGCCCTATGACAAATTCAAGTACAAGGTAACTGAAGAACAACAAAAACCAGTTGATAACCAAAATCAAGGTACCAAACTGAGGCAGTTTGGTGTCATACACAAGCCTCTATCCTCGGCTCAAACGAAAATGCAGACATGAACTCCATGACTTCTCCATTCATGCAACATTTGGGCAACTCTGTCCATGTGTTGGTCACCAAATCACAGAGAACGTAAGTGCATAGCTCAGGAGAGTTCAAGCATATAAGTATCTGATGGCCAGCACCAACACAGTTAATATCTGCCTTCTTTCCATACCATTCTTGAGACATTGCTGCAGCCATTGCAGCAATCTGTTGCCAGCATCTATTGGTGTCATCGTATTTCCACACCCTAAGACTCGTGCTCTCCAAGAATTCTGATAACAGAACAACCAGCATCTCACCACCACACTCCACAATGTCAATGGAGTACTCACTGAAAACAGGCAACAACCTCGGATACTCAAAAAAACACTTGGATGTCAAATTGCAAGCTACCACTGTCCCTGAGGAGCTGAGGAAATACAGCATTTCATGACCATTTTTTGTGGTAATGACCGAGGAATATTGCTTAGAAGGGCTCCTCTGCATGCTACTTGCCACCACTGTTCCAGCTTTACTAAGGAAGTACACAACATTGTCATCATCATCATCATCGGTTGAATCACAATCAATGGAACTGTCATCAACCTCCCTCCTCAGTGCAGTGTCATCTTCCCAACAGCAAGAGGTTGAGTCATAGACTTTGAACAAAAGATTAGGGAGTTCACCGAAGACTAACACAATCTTGTAGGAGATTTGATCTCTGAGAGTTGTACTCATCACAACGGCATTGAGAGGCTGGTTTTCTGAGGGGAAATGCAATGGAGGGAGTTCAGTGCAGGATCCTGTGACTGGATTGCATACAACAAAGTTTCCTGAGAGTTTGCGGTAGCAAACCAGGCCACCAGATGCTGCAACAGGCATGCAGTTTATGTTAGAGTCTTCGAGAGGAAGACGCAAGTGATTGAGTTTTTTCCAACTGTTTTCAGCAGTGTCAAAGACAATGGAGTGGTTGAGGCTAGGAGAAACCATCAGAAACCATGGATCTCTCGAGGGAATGTGTGAGCAGGCAAGCTTGAAACTCACAGAAGCAGCAGCTGATTTCCATCTCTTGCAGACAGAAGTAAGGCGGAAGAAGGAGGAAGTTGGTAGCCATGAAAGGACCCTCTCTAAGAGATCTTCGTTAAGGTCATCCAGAGAAAAACCGTTCAAGTGTGAATAGTCTCCATTTTCTGGAGACTTTCTTTTCAAACCGTGTTCCATTGGCCACAAATTTGGAGAAAACAACTGTAGAAACAACAAAAGTGTTTAGACGTTATCAAAAAATCAATCTTTTTTCACTTTAATAGCTTTTATCAATCATAAACGCCAATTGATGTGAATTAAGACTATCAACTTAAATGGGTAACGCCAAAAATTGTTTATCTGCACCCAAAAAGATCAAAACTTTCCCTTTCTTTCTCCAACCCCGTGAATTCGCAAGACTCGTTCTTGAATTTTGGTAAGTTGAAACCCGTCCCACACCCATGAAAAGCTATTAAAAAAAAAAAAAAACCTGACAAGCTATAGTTTAGAAGCAACCATGAAACTAGAGACTTCAAAATCCAAAGCAATTTCCTTCTTTTCCCTTTCGTGACTAACCCTATTAGTAGAAATCGACGCAGAAGATAAGAAAACAGTAGAAAGAGTGACTCCAGACATAAGGGGCTTCATTTCATAGCAGGAAAGAGCAGAAGAATAATGATGACAAGTACCTGATAACGGAAGTGAGGCAGTTGCTGGTATGTTGAGAGTGGATAGGATAGGAAATGTAAGCAAGAAAGAGTGAGTGAGTGAGTGAGTGAATGCGTTGGAGAACACAATATTGTGTGTTTAAAAGGGAGTTTGGAGGAGGAAATCAGAAGAAAGTGAAAAAGGGTAAAAGGGAAAGCGAGCCCAGCAAGTAGGAAGAGAGGTAGGAAGCTTCCCGTGGAACTCTTTTGGTTGGATATTGGATGGTTGACACTTGAGACACTATCATGTGATGACAAGGCACACGCATACACCACACACCACACACCCGTGTGTGGCTTCTTAGTCTTAAAAACATAAATCCTGTGCCGTTGGATTAGATAACAAGTCATAAGTCGTTGACTTTGGATAGTGGCCTTGGGGTGGCTAGCTACCTATGCTTTGGATTCGGGTTGAAAAAAGAGAAAAAGGGTGCACTCAGCACGCAAACAAAAAACCGCTGGGGTAATAGTTTAATGATTTTAGGTTGCATAAAAGAAAGAGAAAGGACCACCGAGTTGTTTCAAAGTGGATATCAGCAATGTCAATTTTGTCAAAGGGAAGAAGGGTTGGGTTTTGTCTGAAACTCGTGCGGTTTTCGGCTGACCTTCCTAGAGCAAAAGCAAGAAGCAACCATCTATTTTTGCTTCCTTTTCGCTCCTCGTTGAAGAATCTTTGTCTTCTTTTGGTTTTGCTGTGTTGTTTTGTACAAGTCAATGCTCAAGCCCCATCCACAAGACAGGTATTTTTTATTGCAACAAACGAAAGGGTTTAGATTAGTGTGGGAAGGGCAAATGTTGAAAAGCAAAAGCAGTTAATTGTGGTGATCTTTTTCTTTTCTGTTCCTCGTGTGCTTTCACCTCTACCAGATGCTCGCACAACCAAAAGCCGCTAAGGTCTTAATCCACGCATCATACAACACAACCTCATTTTGTTTAATTAGCCTTTACCAAAACAAGGACAAAAAGCCTCTCTTCAACTTTCGCCATTGAATCTTCACAATTAGAGAAACAGACACTAAGATGTTATTGTACAAATTTATATACAAAACATTTCTCAATTGAAAAAGATATTCTTAAATGTAACTTTAAACATTATAGTGTTTTGACTTCTTTTAGGAAGCTGGAAATTTCCATGGATGCCATTTTATAATGTTCGATTTAGATCTGTATCACCACTTCCGAATAATATCATTTGAGTGTGTAATTAATTAATTCAACAAACATTTATGCATTGGCTCTACAGATATTAAAAAATTGACTTTCAAAATAATTAAACCAAAGAGATAAAGACAAAAAGGATTATATTCTATGAGAAAAAACAGATCAGGAAATCCATCTAGAACTGTTACAAATAAGATCCAAGGTTGTTGCAAATAATGAAACCCCGGACAAAAATTTCCCAACTCACCACCTTTTTCGATGATGGGATAATTAAATGATAAGAAATAACAAAAAAGCTGCACCAAGATGCCAGCTGATATTTTCATTTCCTTTGTCATTTCAGTGGGAAGAACCGATGCCAGAAAATTGTTTGCCCTCGTCTTCAACTGGAATAGAAGACTCGTTTGCACTCACGTATCCATTACCATAATATGTATTATCTTTAGCTGTAATCAGCTTGTCTTTCGCCACAGCTTTGTGTTCTAAATCTTCCACGTTTCGATGATCCCTTGAAACGGAAGAATGCTTACCGAAGGAAGAGTCCTCGGGTGAACCAGGACAAGAACCAGACGACCTAACCATATCAGTATTATCTTGCTCGCCTGAAGTATCTTCAAACGATCTGTCCGTTATATCTACATCCCCCAAATCGATGACGGCTTGAGAAATAGGCACAGATGTTGATTCAACAGCACTACAAGAAATTTCATTACCGATACCAGTTGAATCAACATTGGTCATGCCCGTATCCTCAAACTGCTCTCTTTTGGCTTCTGAGTTCAGTCCAGCACAAGACTCGCCGCAATCATAGGTGGAAGAAACTTTCGATTCTGGACTATAATCAGATGGCAAAACCTCAGAACCTCTACAAGTTAAAGTCTTCATTTCCGAAAGGAGGCAGTCATCTTGTTGAGTTTGTCCAGACTCCACTTCCACTTCTGTTGTTTGAACTTCTGCTATCCCTGAAGATTCACTAGTTTGAATTTGAAGGCCTGATGGCCGGGCACTACACCTGTCCAGGATCAAATCGAAAATCACTATTCCACTCTTTCAAAAAAGGAACTAAAAAATATTATGGCAATGACAGAGCACAATGAAAGATGAAGCTTGACAAAGAAGTAAACACCGGAACTAAATCCCTAACTTAAACAACTGCCTATCAATGAGTTTCATGAGAATGCATCATTAAAAATTGTGGCTGACATTACCTAATCAATTAAATGGATTAAGAAACCTCCAGTAAATTTGGTCCAAGATGGCAGGGACTAGATTTATAATTTAAAATGCAACTTAAAGCCAGGGATCAAATTAACGGATAGTTACCAAGTTGAGCAAAATACGGCCCATATTAGTCATCAAAATCACCTAAATTTGTACTCACGGGCTCAACTTGATACAATGTTTACAAAAGCCAGCTATTTGGGAAAGAAATATCATTCAGAAGAAGTGAAAATACAAACCACGAATACTCTGAAATTATTGGTGCGTGACAGAGAAACAAAGAGAGCATTAGCCTTTAACCGAATCACAAGAATACCTGCTATACAAAAGCATATATGCTCCCTCAGAAAGTACCTCTTCCAACTCCACAGTCGTAACCTGAGAAATGTAATGGAACACAAATGAGGATACTGACAGACTGGCAGTTCAAGCACATTAGACAGGGTACTCGGTGACCAAAAAGAAAAATATTCAAACTTGGACAAGGAGACAAAGAAATCTACCTTCCAGTCATCAATCCTATACCAGTTCCCCAGGAAGTCCTTGATATAGCAGATGTAATGACCAAAAAATGAAGCATTTAGCATATCAATATGTACTACAACACCATACAGCTTATAAACGTCAGATCCATCTCCAGCTTCACTCATATAAGGGCTAAGATTTAAAGTCTCAGGGAAGGCTATTCTCTTGTTAAGCTTCCCAAACCTCCCACTCTGCATGTGCACAACACCCCAAAAAAAGAAATGAGAAAGTTGATAAAAAATAGTTAACAGTTCAAGCCTTTCATGCTTCTGTATACTAGTAGGCTGTATGTAAGTCTAGATGATATTAGTCAGACCTGAAATCTTTTCAAGGCGACTGTAAGAATATTTGGAGCGCATTTCACAGTAAGGCGTTTCCATGCCTTGACATAATCCTTGCACCTGACAAACAGCGGGAAACTTCTTTAACAACAGGATATTCCTAACAGAAAAAAATACATTACCAAAAGCACATATTTGAATTATATTTAAATTGACAACTTACTTTCCACTATTGAAACTTTTCCTATTTATAATTTTTTTGCCAAATTGTAAGTCTCAGCTATCCAAATACACGCATCAAAATTTTAAAGAATAAAAATAAAATCAAAAGCCTCCATTAAGCAGGGAACAAACTTAAATGAGAAATCTGGTATCATCGGACCAAAAAGAAACTGCTAAACTAAACATAATTTTATGGTTGATTCTTAAGAAAAACAAATTTTGCTCTACCCATAAAACTACAAATCATAGTCATAAATCAACTTAATCTTGTAATTTGACAGGAGACATCATATAATCACCACCTTCCAAATTCTTTAATAAAAGCTAAACCAAGAACACAAATAACTTAAACTCAATAACATCCATAATTGATCCAATAAATGTTTGTAATTTAATAATTATCATTTTGCATCAAAAGTAAGGAGACAGGTGACAGTACAATATGGTTCTATCATAGTTACATTATAAGCTGACATCTTGGTTATCAAAATTAAGGGCTGAGGTAAAATTTATGTAGATGAGACTAATACAGTGACTATATTATAGACATTCCATAGTTCCAAGCCCAAATATGGAATTCAGTTTCGAATATAATAATTTAGTTAAGTTATTACATTGTTAATAATTTAGTTTTTTAACTTATTATTGTAGATGGTTTACTGCAACAGAACATCGTTGTGAACTTAATGTTCTCCCCAGACTGAGGACATCTAAATTCCCTTTCAATTCATAATCTAAAATCATCACGTTATCATCCACATTCAATTCATCAAACTACAAAAACAGTTATTATAATTAATATTAATTTTTGAGGATGCTGACATCAATGGCAAGAAAATATTTGCAATGTTATATTAAACATTGGTATGGTACATGGTACAAGTATATTTCAATATGAAGAGTAACCTTACCCCTCACATTTATACATATTCTCCCCATCAAGTGGCTCCCTGGCAGTAAACTGATCTAGACATTCCTCCAAGGAGGCAGCATCTCCATGAATCTCAACTGTCAAATCCATCATATTTTCATACTGTTTTGAAATCTTTTCACATTTTGTGCAAACCACCTATTTAGTTTCAGCATAAAAAAGAATAAACAGACAGCCACATCCATGTCAGTATCAAAATAGAGAAATGCATTATTTTGACATTATATAAAGGCTTTATTCCCGAGTACTGTAAAGGTTTCTTCCATTGATTCCATATTGCAGAATAAACTCAAAATCTAAAGTTTTGATAATTGAAGGAAGAGAAACAAAATTCGCCCTCAGCCAATTTCATGAAAGAGAACGGAACATTTCAAACTAGAGACTTTGGGGGCCTATCTAAGTATCCATGTCTGGTTTAGTCTTTGTTTCTTTGCTTTTGAAATCAATTCTGTAAAAAACAGAACTTTCAAACAGTTTTGTGGAACCAAATGTTTTTATAAGAAAATTGGTTAGGTAATTTGATTTCCCTTGTTCTAGAGATTGAAATTGTAAATAAATATCATCGTTATCAGTAATCATTTGTAGTTCAAAACAGAAACCAAGTAGGATATTAAATTACTCTAAAAAGTAAAACATTAAATAAAGATGCAAATTATGGACTTCCAGCTCTTAAGCTAGACAACCAATAAAGTTCAAAGACAGATGAGAAAAAATAAAACAAATTTCACTTCATCCCAACCAACATAATCAGTAATAATTTTATTTGCATTATACATGTAATGAAACAATAGAAAAGTAACAAGAAAAGCTTATTTCAATCTGATTAAATGTCCAACCTCAGATTGTAGACGGCCGCCAAATATGTGTTGAATAAGGGTAGTCTCCTGGAGGTTAGGAGGGACAGATTTTTCTCCACCAAACTCATCAAGGCACACAGATTGCATGGTATCAATGGAAAACCTACAAAGAAAAAGTATTGGAAAAATTACCTTCTACGTTTACCAAACAAAATATAATATAAAAGATAATTAAAAACAGAGAATGAACACTTCACCACAAAATGTGAAACGATAATGTTAGAAGGAAAAACAACCTCATAAACTCATGAGCATCCTCTTGTCTTCCATAGCCCAGAGTACCACCAATATTAGGCAATCGAGAGAGAATATTCGTAGGAGAAAACACCTGTGAACTTTGCATTGTTCTTTCAACATGATTTTCAAATTCACATAGAAAGCACCAATCATTACAACTGCCTGGAGAACAAAAAATGATGACATAAGCATGAGGAATAGTTGAGTTCACAGCAAAAAGGTCTGAGTTATGATATTACATTCTCGACGGTGACCCTTCTCCAACAAGTAGGCAACAAGTGGCCTTGTGAATGAGAGGCACTGAAGAACCACATTTGCAAAGCAACTAAAAAATTGCAATAAATGTAGATTATTTTCCATATCCTATTATTGTAAATATCACCAACAGTGCAATAAAGTTGAAGCTCAGTCATGAAAATGAACAAACCTGTTTCCACAATTCAATAGCCCACAAGGAGGAAATCCTAGCTTGTTCCAGTTAAAATATTTGACAAATTCATCATAGGGAAAAAGAACCTAAACAAGACAAGGCATTTGCATGTGAGAAAATAAACCAAATTTAGCCCTGTAAACAAAATAACATCAGAGACTCAGGCACTTTGGGAAGGCTCCAGAAGGAGTCAGCCACTTGTGCTGATTGAGCTGTTCCTTGGGTAAAGGGCACAACATTCTAACGTGACTCCCAAATATCAAGGGTCTAAAGACCCAACCCAGAACAAAAAAATCAAGAGCACACCACTGTTGCCTTACGAAGTTGAGGAGAGGCGCACCTTTGGTAACTGATTGATTATTACATAAAAATCCTAAAAGCCCAACATTTTCCATCCTGATTATTGAAGCTAAAGGGGTAAAACAATAAAACTAACAACTTTGGTCTTTCAGGTCCCTTACCAGCAAGTAGATTAAGGTTTTGCAAATTGGAAATCATAACATATAAGACTAACGCAAATAGGCACACATTAAATAAGGAAGAGTACCAGAAAATAGTCATATGTATTAGTATTTTCCTTTTTTTAATCAGTAACCATAGTAATATATGCTTATTGCCTCGTGTATTTACTCATAAGGAAGACAAATGCAAAACAGCCACAACTGTTATTTTTCCCTTTTCTTAATAGTAAATCATAATCTTAAATTCTTATTATCTTGTGTATTAACCTAATAAGGAAGAGTAACGCAAAATAGTCACATGTATTAGTATTTTCCTTTTCTCCCCCTGACTCGAAGATTTTCTTTACTACGCTGCATGCATTTTGCACATCATCCTCAAGGCAATAAAACCTAGCACCTCAGAGTTTCCCTTCCCTTTCACAAACAACAGTAAGCAAAGCACATAACATGAATTTGTAATTACATCAATAAAAGAAACTTACATCTTTAGGCTGCTTAATTGGCCTATAAATTGTTCCACGGGCAGGTATCAGCGCAATAGCTGAAGAGCTCTTGCCCCCAGCAGCAGAAGACTTAAACCCACGATTAATTACCCCATTTTGAGCCGGGCTTCTTGCACCAGCTTGGTGAAAATCCTTGCATACTATTTTATGCCCAGACCTCCAATGCGACTGCTGGCATTCTTGGGAGCTGCAAAATCCACATAAACATAAACAAATTAAATCTAGCCACCCCTCCTCTTTCCCGTTCGAATACCAAAATTTCTTAAATATATATATATATATATATATATATATATGGAAACACGTCAATTTTTTCAGCAAATACCCACATTCATTTCACACCGCATAACATAATTAATATTAAGTAACAACCAAAACTTTCCAAAAAAAAACTACATCCTTATTTCGTTGGTAACTATGTCATTAGTACGAAATATCTACCAATTTTATCAATGACTAATCACTACATGAGATTCTAACCACTTTTAGTATGTAGGCGTATAATTTACATCCACGATACTCCAATTCAAAACTTTACTAAAAAAATCCAAACACAGTTCCAGTACTACTCAAACCACCAACACAATTGTGCATGCTCTAAATTACCCCAACATCAAATAAATACATAGATAATACGTAAATAAATTAAAACTAAATAAATAGATAAATTAATTAATTAACTAATAAAACTCCTAGTAACGTTAACGATCACATTGGTGATTAAAGAAAGGAACCGTACCAATAAAGAACCGCTTTGCAGCGCGAGCACTTCTTGGAGGAGGGGGTGGCGCAGACGGCGCAGAGAGAATCATCGGCGGAGGATAGAACGCCGGGCATTGCGTCGAGGGCGTGGTGTTGGTCCCCTTCGAAATTGGCGTCGACCTCGAAGTACTTGGAAGCGGTGGACTTGACGAAAAAGTGAACCCCAATGGCCACGACGATCACAGAGAGAAACAGCTGCAGGAACCAATTCAGATCCCACGACACTCCAACCACAACAAGCATCTACGTCGTCGATTGCGTCCCTACTCCGATTCTAGGGTTTTTCCATCGATCACGCAATACATCACATCCTCCAATTAGGGTTTTCTCCTTCTTCAATATACTTATATTCCTCTTCCAATCTTATATCTTCTTCTATCTATCACACACACACACTCTCTCAATTTCTGTTATTTGTATCAAGAACTTCGATATGAATATATAATAAAAAAATAATCAATTTATTATAACATAATAAAAATAATAATAATAATAATAATAATAAATATTTATGATATATATTATAACTGTTTTATCTTCTTACTTTCCTGTGACACTTGTGCTTCTTTGTAACTGAAACAATGAATGCCCCATCATGTGGGAATCCATTTTGGGAAAGAGAAAGGAAAGCGTGATAGTAATAAGATCCTTATCAACAACAAAAACAGAAAAGTGCCAACAAATTATGAAATTATTATTATTTATTAATGATTTTTGTTATGGATTATTAACTTATGATTAAAATTGAATAGTCTTCTGCTCCTAAATTACATTGAAAAAGTTATAAATTCCTAAAAATATAATTTTAAAAATATGTGTATATTAATTTAGATTGATATTGTTTTACATGTGTGTTTATTCGTATGGAATTCTTTATTTTTCCTGTTGGTTTTTAAAGTTAAATTATTTGTCTGTTGTTTATTTCCTAATTACCTCCTAAAAAAATTCATATATTGTTTTTGAATTTAAACACAGTATTTATATTATATACAAGATATTATGCAATACATTCAAAATATTTAAAGATAATATTTTATAAAATAAAAATTATAAACATATTTTATTATATTTTTAAAGATATTATAATATAATAATTGATTATTTGATATTTTTAAAATATTATAATATATAAATTAATTATAATATCTCATTTATATTATTCTAATATAGATAAAATCTTAGGAAAAATCTAATAAGAACACAGGGTGTTATTGTATTAATTAATTAATTAATTAATAATAATAATAATAATAATAATAATAATATACAATATCATGCATTTATTTTTAAATAAAAAATGTGAATATTATTCGAAGAAACTTAAAACAAATATAGTTTTTTCTAATATTTATAAGAAAAAACAAAACTTAAAATGATTGGTCTTTATTAAAAGGAAGTATTAATCGATTATATCAGACTTTGATTATATCAGACTTAAAATTAATTTGATGAATCTAGTATAACTGAATTTAATATTTTAAAATTTATATTCAACTATTTAATTTATTTGGTTAATCGAATTCCAGTTACATGTTAATTGGGTCAATTTTTTGGATTGCATGATTATATTAAATTAAATTTTAAAATAATTAATTTTGTTCAAATAAATGCTGTAAATATGGTGTTATAGATACTTTTAGTTCATCATTTATTCCTACTTAAACAAATTACATTATTAAGGAGGTAGCAGTGGATAGATCAAGACATGTTGATGATAAATTCTTCAAAAAGTTGACAAGTGGTCACTAAATTTATGAAGAATTTGAGTTTAGGGTAAAGTTTTTTAATGAACTTATTTATGCACTAAATTATGTTGCCCAATCGACAAATAACATGTTAGTAAGAAAAAAATCATCATTGATTCTATTTTCTTTAGAGTTGGTCATTTAGAAAGAAAATGAGAATGTTAAATAAGAGAGATTTGATATCTCCTTTATTGAGTTAGTAGTGTTGAAATGACATTGACATACTTTAAGTGATGAGTTGTCACCTAGGCAACATGATATGTTTTATATTTGTAAGTATTGATATATGTATATATTTATGAATTGGATGAGATGAAAATTAAATTAATATGTTTGATGCAACTATATGACATGTATTATGTTGTATATTGTGTGATGTTTATCATAACCTATATTTTGGTTATCATATAAGTATAAGATCAATTTTAGCTAAAAAAACATAATTTATTTTAAGATTAAATATGTTTTTAGTCCATTAACTTTTAGTGAAAAATTGAAATTAGTCTTTTTTTTTAACTTTGGACCAATTTAGTTTCTCATTTTAAAAAATGTGTGGACTTAGTTATTTTAACTAAATTTTGTTAAGTTTATTTAATGTGTCAAACATATTTTATGATAGTATTTGAGTTGTTTACACTGTTTGACTCATTTTCGCTTCAATATTAACTCAAATATCATTTGAACTATTTTTTAAACGTCAAATAAATTTAACAAAATTCAATTAAAATAATTAAATTGATGTATTTTTACGGTTGGAGAACTAAATTAGATCAAAGTTTCAATAACTAATTACAATTTTCACTAAAAATTAAGGAACCAAAAACATATTTAACACTTTATTTTAATCTAACAAAAACATTTATCTACATTATGTCAAACCAACGACTTTTCAACCACAATCAAGTGAACATCCTAATCTTAATCAAGATAATAATGTTCTAGCTAAATTATGGAGAAAATATGAAGGGATAAAAGAAATAAATATTAAAAAAACAAGAGAGTTTAAGTATATTTGAAATCTTAATTTTTAAATAAAATTTAAAATAATTAAATTGTAAGTAATTAAATCACTTTCACATAAAAAAGAATCCATTTCTTTCTATAAAAAAACTTTTGTCACAAAAATATCTTAATTTTTCTTTATAAAAATAAATTATACCCTATAAATCTTCATAAAAAAAAAATTAACAACATAATATGTATGTACATGGTAGAGTACACTAGATTTCTAATAAAATGATAATTATTGTCAACGTGTTTAGATTAGATGTAAAAATACGATAAGAAACCTATGTATGGTTTATTAGCTAAAATATATGGAAACCTTTTAACTAAATCTCAACTCATTATTTTTTAATTCTTTAGCTCGAACATTGCTTTTTATTTTGAAGAGATTAATTAACTAATTAACTAATGACTACGAAAACAACAAAACCTATTATAGATTTCAAACATTTAAGCATGCTCTAAGTGCATTTGTGAAATTGAATTATCATTGTGATATTAGGACAAATATTCAATGAGTCTGTATCCATCCTTCTTTCAATTTCTAAATAATGTCAAACAATTAATCATCATTTAATGTCAAATTATTTAATATTAGAGTTAAATATGTTTTTAATTTTCATGACTCAGAATTATTTGTCTATGTCCAAACTTTTGATACATCTTGCTTTATAAACTTTATAAGTAAATCAATATAATCCTTTAAGCGCGTTGCCTTTTTTTATGAGGAGTCAGATGTGACGATAAAAAAAATTCTATTTATTTATTTATTACAATATACTTATAAAAATTTAGAGGCAAAATTATACACTAATATATAATTATATTTAAAATATTAATATTTATATATACATATATATATATATACATATATATATATATATATTTACAATATTATATACATCTTATATTTACACAGTTTAGTACATCTTATATTTCCTATACTAGAAGGGGAAAAAGTATTATTTATTTACAGTTTTCCCTCATATACTGGCTTTCAAACAGGTGGAGGGAAAAGGTTATGGATAGGTTCACTTGGATTGTTGGGGGTAAATATTCACTGCATTGGTTTGCCATGCATTTCCTAGAAAAACAGCCACAATGTCAACGAAGAAGGGATCAAGCATGTTGGGAGCAGCCATCTATAATAATGTTATAAAATTTTGTTTTTCACACCCAATCATAAAATAGGGAAGTGAGACAAATATCACATAAAAAAATATAACATATCATAATAAGATAAAATGAAATGAAAATTTTCCCAAATCCATAAGACTGGATTTTATTATACTTTATAAAGATATTGATTAATTTTGTAGTGACTAGTCAGGATAAATGAGCTCATGACCAACAAAGTAACTCAAGAACATTTCATCTTGAGTAATACTAACTCGTTTAAATCCCCAAGGTCATACCTCTAACTACAATAATCAAATCTTTATTTATTATAAGTTTCATTTTAATATTAAACCATATAATTATATAAATAATTAAATAGATAGGATCAATGAATAATAAATATAAATAAATAAAAAAGGACCAGTACGTAATTGGAGATAAATATAAATAAATAAATGAGAGTAAATATAAATTGAATAAATAGGACCAATGCACAACTGAAGATGAATATAAATAAATAAATAGGAACGAGAACTAAATATAAATTAGAATGAGGTTAGGGACACCTCACTTAAGGTAAATATAGAGATAAAAATAATTATGAAAAGATAAAAATAATCATATTAAAAAGATAAAATGATAGATGTCTCCTTCCCTTACCTCAAAGATTGAAAAAGATAAATGCACGTTTCTCCTTTTTATACACTAGCACGGTTAGCACTCTCTTTTTAACGCCTTCCTTGTTTTTATCATTCACTTCTCTACTTCTTTTCACTCTCACTGTGCTTTGTTTTCTTTCAACTTTGAATCTTTGTTATTTATAGCCATCTAAATCTATACATACATATATAGATATAATTTTGCATTCAATTTCTTTTAGATTTTGTTCAGATTTGGTTTATCTCCATTTATCCAAAGCTCTCAATATTTAATGTTCTGACGTTATGTACTTAAGGTTTATCCAACAACGTTCAACGTGATTAGACAAGCAGGAATGCTATTACTATATTCCCTGCATCCTGTATCAAAAGGAATAAAACTCACATTTATATATATATATATATATATATATATATATATATATATATATTATAATATTCTACGTATGTTCATTTAATAAACATCTAGAAGCTTAAAACCGGAATTTTTAGATTTAAGGACAGGATGTGTGTACCCAATAATGAGGAAATTAAGGAAATGATTCTGGAAGAAGCACATAAAAGCAAATTAAGCATACATCCGGGCATAACAAAAATGTATCAAGATCTCAAGAAAATGTTTTGGTGGCCCAAAATAAAGAAGGAAGTGGCACAATATGTAGAAAAATGTCTAGTTTGTCAAAACGCTAAAATAGAACACCAAAAGCCAGCAGGAATGCCACAATCCTTAGATATACCTGAATGGAAATGGGATAGTATAGCAATGGATTTTGTAGTTGGCCTCCCACGAACCATTCAAAAATTTGATTCCATATGGGTTATCATGGATAGGTTAACAAAGTCTGCTCATTTCTTACCCATTAACATTAGGTATTCATTGGAAAAATTGACTGAATTATACATAGGAGAAATTGTCAAGTTACATTGAGTTCCAATAAATATTATATCTGATAAGGACCCTAGATTTACTTCAAAATTTTAGGGAAGTTTACATCAAGCCTTAGGTACCAAGCTTTACCTTAGCTCAGCTTATCATCCCCAAACTGATGGACAATCTGAAAGAACCATTCAATCTTTGGAAAATTTGCTGAGAGCTTATGTGTTAGAAAATTTTGATAGTTGGGATCGATGCTTGTCTTTGATTGAGTTCACCTATAACAATAGTTTCCATTCCAGCATAGGTATGGCACCCTATGAGGCATTATATGGAAGGAAATTAGAACACCTTTGTGTTGGTTTGAGACCGATGAGAGTTCAATATTAGGTCCTGAGATGATTCAACATACAACCGAGAAAATCAAAATGATTAGGGAAAAATTGAGAACAACTCAGAGTAGACAAAAAAGTTATGCTGACAAGAAAAGACAACCTCTTGAATTTCAAGAAGGTGATCATGTATTCTTGAAAGTAACACCAACCACTGGAATTGGTAGAGTGATGAAATAAAAAAAAAAAACTCACTCCCCAGTTTATTGGTCCTTACCAAATTCTTAAAAAAATAGGTCTTGTTGCTTATCAAATTTGTTTATCCCCGTTCCTTTCCAACCTTCATAATGTTTTTCATGTGTCTCAATTAAGAAAATATATCTCTGACCCGACTCATGTGATAAGACGTGATACAGTACAATTAAAGAATAACCTTACATTTGACGCAATGCTTGTACATATTATGGACAAGAAGGTCAAAGAATTGAGAGGCAGACAGATCCCTTTAGTGAAGGTCATGTGGAATGAAGCTAATGCAGATATTACATGGGAATTAGAAGAAAAAATAAGAGGAATTTATCCTCATTTATTTTAGTCAATAAAAGCAAAATTTCGAGGACGAAATTTTTATAAGAAGGGAAGAATTATAACATGCATAAATTTTATAATACAATTTATTAATATCACATTATTTATAAATATTTTATTAGAAATAATGACAATCATAAAATATATATATATAGAATAATAATAATAATAATTAATAAGTAATACTATAATGATGATAATAAACATTTAAATAAAATGATAAAAATATAAAGAATAAAAAAATTAA
>Ga0209589_1004988_pt1 | contig 22719 bp, 9 predicted proteins | sample CowpeawhiteBW_FD_187525 | JGI IMG/M metagenome (GOLD analysis project Ga0209589, IMG submission 187525) | Root nodule microbial communities of legume samples collected from California USA - Cow pea white BW (SPAdes) (version 2) | ecosystem: Host-associated > Plants > Roots > Nodule | place: USA...
AATGTAAAAAAGCGAGGCGGCGGAACCAGAAAAAAAGTGATGCAAAAAGAACTTCCCCTCAGAAAAAACTTCATGTTCTCGCTATCAAATAAACTCTGGCCTTTATAACAGACCCATTCCCAAGCTTAAATCCAGGGCTAACGGGAAACCCTACAACTTGACCAGCAGACACTCGCCCACCTGAAAATTTCACTACACTGTCCATATACTGTTGATGGAACTCGGCTCCACGACTTGCCTCAAACTGACTTGGTGCAGGGTTCAACGAGAATGCAAGTAAGTGAAGTAACCACACTGTCTTGGCCACCCCTAAAAACTCATTGTAGAACTCACTCCTGGGATGGTTCCCTGCTTGGACTTGACTGTGTTGCTCCAAGTTCCCAAACAATGACTCCTCCATCTTTGGATGGACAATGGCAAGGTACTTCTTGGAACAGAATTTCCCAAAGTGACAACTTGGTAGGATTCCAAGAAGCTCAGTAGGATCCATGGACTTCATGTCCCGGTACTGAGTGAAGCAATCACGTCGAAACTGATCAGGGTTGAGGAGGGAGGAGAGGCTTCCATCCATGTAGAAAGTCTCGTGATCAAACCCTTGAAAGATTTTCCTGGATATATAGGATTCAAGGGCGTACTTGGCATGGTGAGCAGAGACAATGGATGTGGTTGAAGTATTGTGGTATTTGTCGGTTGAGGCAGTAGCAGCTTCAATGGAACGAACAGCAGCTGTTATGTCCCAATGTGCATTGTGCATCAGAGACAGCAAAAGAGATGTGAAAGACTTTGACGCTTCTCTCACTTGAACCATTGCTGCTTCAAACAGTTCTGGAGTTGGTACTGCTGCAACTGCTGCAGAAGTAATTTTGTAAATTTACAGAATCAGAACTTTCATTCATTTCCTCTCCTATAAAGTGTCAAATGTAAATCACATAATCTCAAGTCATTTTAATTGAAGATCAAGTTTGCCATTGTTTACCCAAACACACTCTAAAGAGACTTTTCAATCTTTTTCTTCTCAATATTCATCCATCTAAATCTAAACACCACATTCCATGATATCTATTATATTAAAAAAAGAGTGGCATGTATATTGCTTAACGTACCTTGAATTCCCAGCCTCCTCTTAGACAAGGACCTCCCAGGCTTCTTTTCACCACTCCCATTACTAGTGAGAGCAACAGCACTATCAAGCTTCTCCCTCAGATTCCTCACCTCCAAATCCTTCACTTTCACCTCCTTTTTCAGCTCCTCCACCACCGCCTCGTACGGCGCCACCACCTCTCTCACCGACGCCACCCCACCACCTCTCCTCCTCCCCTTCCTCCTCCCTTCCCCGCCTCCGCTCCGTCGGAACCGCTCCCTCAGCACGGCGAGCTTCCGGAGCTCCGTCACCACTGCCACGTCGGCAGCCCGCATCCTCTCCGGGTCCCACGGAGAATGCGCCTCCTGAAGCCTCACATACGCCCTCTTCATCGACGACACCGTTTCGAACACCTCCTCCATCAGCCCCTCCATCTGCTTCACTTTCAGAGCCTTCAGAGGTCCCACCGCTCTCTCTTCGTCGTACTCGTACTCCTCCTCCTCCTCGTAGTCCTCATTCTCGTCTTCTTCCTCGTACTCCTCGTTCCTGTTCTCCTCAGAGTCGTAGTGCGAGTTCTCGTCCTCCTTGCCGGAGGCTGCGGTGGCCAGAGGGTGGAGGAGGCAGGAAGCCGTGACCCTTTGGATCAGATCGGAGAAATTTGAAACCTTTCGCGTCATGGGTTCACTCTAGATGCACTTGTGTTGGCCTTTGATGGAGACGCCACTGAGAATGAGAGAGAAGTCAAGCTCAGAAATGGTGGCAAGGAAGTGAATGTGAGTGGGACCTGGTGTGACTCTATAATTATAATAAATAAATAATAATAATGGGATAAAAAAATTAGGAATGGATATTGGTAGCACGTGCTGTGTGTGTATGTGGATCGCAAGAGTGTGACAGTGAACAGTGTCAGACCACCCACGAGGAGGGTGCGCGCACCATCACCATGTCACTCATTAATGATATTGCAAATGTTTAACTACGTTTTTAATTAAAAAAACATGATTACTTTTTTATAATCGGTTATTTGAAATTACTAAAATTATAAAACGTAGATTTTTACGTGAGACACAGTTTTCAAGAGTGGGGATTGTGTTGAAGTTAACCCGAAAAGAAAAGGAAAAAAAAAATTGAAAAGCGAAAGCAATGCAATGGCTTTGGTAGGGTGAACTGTTGACCTGTTGCCGGAGTAAACTGGTAGCGTACGGTGGTTAACGTGGCAAGAGCTGTGAGTTACGGTTGTTAGAGTGGTGGTGTTTGTGGTGGCTATGTATAGCAATGTGTGGAGGAAATAAGACAGTGGAAGTGATTGGGAAGAAGGTGGTTATAGTAATTGGTTGTGATAGAATAGCATGTGATGAGATAAGAGGATACAGTGAAATGTGTGGAGACAATAAATTTTCTTAGCCGTAATATCCTTGGCCTATTTTTTTAATTGAAAAAAATCAGATGAAATTAAAGGTAATATTAATTGCAATGTTTTCTAAAAGAGATATTTATTCTTGCTATTGTTAACATCTTTAATTCCCTGCAAAATGTTACGGGGATTATTATGTATCTGTCTCCGATATAATTTCATGTTCAAGTAACAAATTAAATACAATAGAATTGAAGATTGAAAGAACTACTTATAATTAAAAATTAATTAATCAAAAATATGAAAAGAATTCAAAATCTTAAAGCACATGCAAAAGAGTAAATTTGTAGATAATTAAAAATTAAAGGGTTAAACATGTCTTTGGTCCCTTAACTTTCGGTGAATCTTGAAATTAATTCATTTTGAAACTTTAAACCAATTTAGTCTTTCATCTTTCGAAATATGTGAATTTAGTTCTTTTAATCAAATTTTGTTAGGTTTATTTGATGTTTTGTACACGTTTCAGGATTGTATTGGAGTTGTTTACAGTGTTTGACACATTTTTGCTTTAATGTTAAGTCAAATATTATTATGAAATGTGCTTTAAATGTCAAATAAACTTAACAAAATTGGATTAAAAGGACTAAATCCACGTTTTTCGAAAGATGAAAGACTAAGTTAATCTAAAGTTTCGAAATGGACTAATTTCAAAATTCACTAAAAATTAAGGAACTAAAAATATATTTAATCCAAAATTAAAAGAATAAAGATATTGAAAAAAATGGAAAAGAATTTTGTAAAAGGTTGCAATTAAAGCTTTAATTCATTATTAAAAATTGGTTTGATTACTCGTTACAATTAAAGTTTTTACTTTCCATAAAATATGCATGCAAAATTTTGAAGCAGAGGATGAAGTATGGTCTGGTTTGATAAAGGTAATTGAAATTGCATACAATAATGATCAAAAGATTATTATTTATTTATTTATTTATTTATGGTCTTGTACTATAATTTCAGGCAAAGCCCACTGCAGCTAAATGGAAAGTCACTACTATTAGGCACTACGACCTAATGGAGGAATTATGGGGAGCAAATCGAGCCACTGGAAGTGGCGTCCGCACAGCCCGTCAAGCACGACGTCAACGTCAACAACAAATGTTAGAAGTTGATCTTAATGATCAAATGGAATACGTGCCTGACCCACCGTTGTATGAAGGAGGTACTTACCCAACTCCACCATCACCACCTGCTATGGATGAGTACAATCCTGGGCCAACTCAATCACAACCATCAGTTCCGTCTTGTGGGACCTCTTCGTCAAGAGGGTCCAAAAGAAAAGCACCAATGGTTGATTTGATGGACTCACAATTCGAGAAACTAACAACAAAGCTAGATGGGTTCATGGATGTCATGGGATCAGGTAACTCACATTTCGAAAACATATCACAGGCAGCACAAAGGCAGGTTGTTGCAATTGAGAAGCGCAATGAAATTCTTATTAAACAAGTTAGCATGATGAGGCGCATGACAAATTTCCAATATTCAGAGAGCGACATATGGGAGATGTTATCCGCCATGAACATACCTGATGAAAATGTCATGGACCAATGTTATGATTTCCTCTGCGCAAATCCAGGGCATACAAAACGGCTAATGGGCCTACCTTCGGGTCTACGATGGAATAAGTTAGTTAAGATGATGAGAGGGACTACTTGACTTAGTTGTTTTTAATTCATGACATTGTTTGCTTAATTTGTGTATGAAAGATTGTTATGATCTTGTATGTTAATGACTATTTTTAAACCTTTATATTTGCAATAGTGCTTTTATTGTGCAAATAGTTTGTATGTTAAATTTAATTAACATTTATGTCTTGAAGTTTTTTTAGCATGGCGTCTTCCTCAACAAGATCTAGAAGCCGTAAGGGAAAAAATCAAGCAACAGACGAATTGAATGAATTGAAATTATTTTCATCTTGTATTATGTGTTTATCATTTTTATTTTAATTGATTCTTATGTGTGTTTAAATCAGATGGATTCCAAAATAATAGAGTTACTTGAGGAAGCAAATGCTCTTGATCGACGAATGCTTGCAGCTACTAACCGCCAACTTCCAACTATTGAACGACGCAATGCACTACTTAATGACCAATACAACCTAATTCCTAGAACACCTTCAGCTCAATATAGAGGAGACCAAATTTCTGAGTTACTAAGAACCATGAACATTTCAGATGACAACTTATTAAGAGAGTGCTACGACTTTCTTTGTTCACATCCACTTCATACCCGACTTCTGATGGGGATGCCAGCAGAAAATCGTTGGAATAGGTTGCAAACTTATATGAGTAGAGAGGCTTGACTTTGATTGTATCACTCATCATATTGTATGTTGTCATGTGTGTACTTTTTTATATATTATGTTATGCTTGGAGTTGACTTTTTATTAATTGTGTGGTTGGAAATGTTTTTTTTTTAATTAAAATATTAAATTTTCTAAATCAAATATAATTTAATATTATTTTTTTTCAATAAATAAATATTTAAAATATTTTTATTTATGATAATAATATATGAGAAACTAATTATAACTTATCTAAATATCATTTTATTATACCTTTTTAACACCAAGGACAATTAGGTCATTCTACATTTTCATCTATTAAATTTAATTTTCTTTTAGTCACATCAGTCAAATCTTTCACAAATTTTTACAAAAATCACTCTCAAATCCACTCCAATATCACCCCCAAATCCATAAAAAAGAACAACATAAATATCACCTTCTAATCAACCAAAATCAATCCTCTCCCTCTCCCTCAAATCATCACCCACAAAAGAACACACCCTTAGGGTGTGGTCCTTTGGAGGTGGATATGGGGGAGAGTATGAAGATGAATTTGTGTAGATTTAGGTGGATGGATTTTTGTGTTTTTTTTAGTGGATTTAGAGGGTAAAGTGAGTGGATTTGGAGATAAGTTTTATGAAAGTTAGTGACAGATTTAATTGATGTGATAAATAAAATAAATTGTAAAAATAGATAGAATTATAAAGTTACCAAAATACCCTTGATGGAAAAAGAAAATGATTTTGTAATTTGATGTTATAAAAATAATTATAATTAATTAATATGAATTAAAAAAAATATTAAAATTATATAAAATTTTAAAAAAAATAAATTTTTATGAATGTGAAAAAAATTATGCAATTAACTATTAAAAGAAAGTTAAACAATTAAATTTTAAACAAAATTTATATAAAGTTTAAAAAAAGTTTTAAAAAAGTTTTAAAAAAATTTTAAAAAAAGTTTTAAAAAAAAGTTAACAAAAAAAACCACGACACCGATGTCGTAACCGGTGTCATCCCTTTATAAACCAAAGGACCGATTACGTAACCGGTGTCATCCACTACTCAAAACACACTGCAACACCGATGTTGCACCGGTGCATATCACCACCATACCACGTCCATCGTCCAACCACAGCCACCACCGCGACCAACCACGCCACCCCTTCATCCTCTTCGTCGACCACCACATCCTGATGTTAGGAACAAGACAATAAAGGAAAGAATAAAGGAGAGAAAAATAGACACAGGGAATTTAACGTGGTTCGGCGTACAATGTGTATGCCTACGTCCACGACTACACTAGGAACGTAGGCATACACATTGTACGCCGAACCACGTTAAATTCTCTGTGTCTATTTTTCTCTCCTTTATTCTTTCCTTTATTGCCTTGTTCCTAACAATTGGTATCAAAGCCGATGGTTAAAAACCAGCTCAGACGAGTGCAGTATGGTCCTAGTATCGAAAGTCTTCCTGACAGTGTGGGTCAGGTAAAAGCGTGTCCCGTTAAGAATAACGACGGTACAGAAAAGGACAGAAAAGGAGTACTCGTTGTTGGGCAGCTTCCGCTGGAGGGGGAGTGTACAATGTGGTTGAAGAGACTCACCCTTGAGGGGGAGATTGTTAGAAATGCAAGTGTGAGTCTAAGTCCCACATTGACCAGAAATGAGAAAGTAGAGCACTATATAAGAATAAAGACCCATAAACCCATTGCCTTAAGGTTTTGGGTTGAGAGTGATGTCAGTGTCTTATGTGGTTAGGCTCAGATCTCATTGGTGTTGATCTCCCCAGTGATACCCTCTCCTTATAAACCTAACACCTGAACCACCTCATCTTCTTCCCTCCATGCACCCAACAATCACACACACATACACACACACACACCAGTCGGATCTTCGCACAAGGGTACTTTCGTATGTACAAATCATAGGCAGTATCTTCGCACTTTTGAGGGGATGGATTAATACATCCATCTTCCAAATCCACTCTCGCATATTTCTTTAAATAATCTAAAACGAACGCACTCGAATACCATAATCTGCTCTTTCAAATTTGTTTTAACCGTGCGAAACTCTCATACAAACACTGCGTTAATCTCATTTACGTGTGATATTCAACCAACCAAGATAAAATTTTATTGAAAATTTTAACGTAAATTTATGAAAAGTTAAAAATAATATGCGTAAAAATGCTTTTTGTATTGCTGATTATATTTTTTTATCGATTTATTTTTTATGTAATTTTTATATTATTTTTTATAGAAATTCATCTCAAAATAGAGATATGACGCTGATACAAAAGTTGAGTTTCACTTTCAGAAATGACGGTGGCCTTGCTGGAACGCGTGGTAGCCGTATTCCTGGTGGAGGTTGGTAGAGAAGTTTCAGTATGTCCCAACTTCCATTCATCTCTTCCTTACTTACTTGACAGAAGTTTAAGATGTAATTAATTCTAATAAGAAAAGAAAATTATAGCAAAAGATGATATAGATGCAATAAAATGATGTTTAATATAAAAAATTATAAAAGGAGATGATATTAAAGACAAAAGTAAAAGAAAAAAATAATAATCTCATATACCGTGGTCTAATTAAATTATAATTAACATTTTTAATAACATTAAAAAAGGTTTACATTTAACATTAATAATAATCAATTATAAACTTTAATATTCAAATTTCTTTACTAATTTATGTTAAAATAATCTTAAGTATTTCTAGACTATTGTTGTTATTATTAATATATCTATGTATATATTTTTATTATCATTTATAAATGTAAATAATATTAAAAATGTTAAACTTGTTTTACTATACAATAAATTAATTTAGAATTAAATATATTTTAATTTCTAAATTTAGACATAAAATTAAAATTTGTTGATGTCGAAAAGTTTGTTACGGTTTGAGATCCATAGCTCCTTAATTACTTGATAGAAGAAGTTTCAGATGTAATTAATTGTAATAAGAAAAGAAAAAAACTATTTGGTGAGGGAAAAGGAAAAAATAAAAAAAAAATGATGAGGGGTAGTTAGGGAAATTGGTTCCGCGTCCTACTTTACAGCTTTGAGTTTGACATTTGAGATTTTGGAAGGTGTTGTTGTGAGAGAGTGAGATTGTCCCAAAAAAGAAAGAGAGGTTGGAGCGAGTGAGTGGGTCTCACATAGCCAAAGAGTTGTGTTCAGACTAACATTCTTTTCGCCAAAACCTATGCCCATAGCCGTAGGGACGCGTGTCATTCTCATTCCCACTCCCACGTCTCTCCCCGCCGTCATACATTAGTATCCACTGCAAGGATTTTATATACCTTAGTTTGCTTTACAATAATGCTTTTTATAGCTTTATTTACTAATTTATCTTTTTTACATATATATATATATATATATATATATATGTTTTATTTTTTTTTTAATTTGCATTAATAAAGGTAGAAGATGATTATGTATTTGTCCAAATATTTTTCTTTTTTCTAATTTCTTTTCTTTTTTGATACGATTTCATAATCTATCTTCTTCGATAATAGTTACTGTTACCATCATTACTATTAAACATAGTTTTTTTATTATTACCACCTAAAAGACTTCTGCAATATAATTTGGTCCTTAAATTTATAATTCATTTTTATTCGTATATTGCAGAAGTCTTTTAGGTGGTAATAATAAAAAAACTAAGGACCAAATTATAAGTTAAGAACATAATAAATTTCCTTTAAAAAGTTTTCACACTTCTTCAACATAATTTGCAAATAAATATACATATAATAAATGATAATCAAAGATGTTTCTACACATGCATCTTCACATGCTCATACTAATAAGGTGATCATGCCAAAAGACGAACACAATACATAACAGACAAACAAACAAGAGAGCGTAAGCTAATTTACAAAAAGAATATCATATATTAATAAAACATGTTGTATCACAATACAATACACTCCAACTAATCATACATATATAAACTATATAATCAAAGACTCTTCTAAACACAATTATCACGATACGTGCACTTGAGTCAGACATGTGAAACCCTATACTTGTGGTGGTATTACATTGCTTTACCGAGCTACCACACACAAGGTTAGTCCCTGACAAAAACATAAGAACAATGGAGTCGTCCTTATTGTAAGCATTGAAATGGTTAGTTTAGCCAATATAGGGGTTGAATTAGCTTTATAAAACTTTTTGAAAGCTTAAGAACCATATTTGTTGAATCAAACTGAACACGAAACCAGAAAACAAAAGTTGTAGCACAATACACTTTCAACTGATTAAAATAAAAATAACAGGTTAATTTATTCATACACTATGAATCAACAGATTAAAATATGAAATCAATCGGCTAATATTCTGGAAAATTATGCAGAAATGCAAAATGCACGAAACTCACTCAAACAACATACTTTTTTCAATCAATATACGTTCCAATCAATATATCTAATTTGATTACACTACTAGGCATTACAAAAACACACACACACTTAACAGAGATTGATTTGCTTGGCTTTTTGAGATTTTAAAGATGAACAAGATAAGGCAAAGAAAATCACAAACTTGTTTTTATACTAGTTCACTCAATCGCAGAACTACATCTAACTTACCAGGACAACTATTATCAAAAGTTTTACAAAATCACATAAGATTACACTTTTGAATAAAACAAACACCAAGAGTTTTGGATCCCACGAAAATCTTATCCCTAACACTGTAAGAATCTCACTTACAAACCTGGAATCACACCAGGAACACTATAGAGGCACAACAACAACAAAACCTGATGGAGGCTCTCCCTAACCAACCAAACACGTGTTCTTCAAGCTTCGGCCAAGACAAAATGCCTCCAAGATCAACCAAGATCTTCAATCTACAACTACAACTATGTGATTCAAAAAGAGAGGGAGTTTTTCAAAGGTGTATCATTGTCTTTTGCGCTCAGAAATCTCAATTCGTTACCTCATCTTTTTGAAAACCAACTTATATAGCTTAGTCATAAGTGAATTCAACAGGTTGATTTGTCCGTATAATCTGTTGATTTCACTTGTTAACCTGTTAAATACATTCATACAAAAACTATATGCAGCAAGCCTTTAAACCTGTTAAAAACCTTTTTAACATATTATAAAGGACACAACTAAGAAAAAATGACATAAATTATATGCCATATAGTCTACGAATATAGTACAACATATAAACTTCATGGTCTTCACATCATTTCCAGATTCAACAAACTAGAAGCTTGATCATCAATGCATCTTAATAAATTCTTCATCAATCCATGTGATCAAATGCACTTGCTTCATCAAATCCATGCACCAAGGTCACTTGTGCTAACAATCTCCCACTGATTTGATAAAGCCAACATCCTCGAGTTGAAATGAAAAGACAAGATCCATTGAGAAACCTGAAAAGCTTTTTGCATACAAGAAATACACACACATATACATATACAAGCAAAAGCACACAAGTAAGCATACACTTCACATATGTACATGCTTCCCTATCACTATTGTGATTTTAACTTCATATTTTAAATCCAGTTTGCATTATTACTTAGTTCTAGCAGGTGTTCAATTCCATGTTTAGTACCCAATGCATGACATATCCACTTTTACTCAATTCTACTCTTTCTTTCTCCCCCTTTGGATTCATCAAATTAAGGTAGTGCACTGTTTATTTTGGAAAAGATAAAATTTCCACTCATTAACCAACAGAACAAACTATTATAGCAACTGATAGTGGATACAAGGAGTGAAATAAAAAAATAAAAATTGAAATGATAAACTGAAGTTAAGACTCATATAATCAGCCAATTGAAAATGAGAAACAATAGACTAAAAAACTAGAAGCATATGAAAAAACACATGAATGCAACACCAACATGCAATGTATACCTATGAGTCATCCCTTTTACTCAATCTTGGGGTTGTCTCATTTGTAGACATTGGAGAGGAGGTCATGGACATTATGAATTTGATCATCTAGGTCTTGAAACCTTGTAATGTAGGTGGCCATCAAAATCATACTTATAATTTGACTATTTCTAAGCATTACATTTTTAAATTAAAATTGTTTGATGACTTATGCAGATGGGTATTTGACCTTGGAGGCAAACCTCCAAAACATTTAAAAATAAGATATTGGACTTTTTCAGGATCCAAATCACATTTTTAATAGAATTTCTATTTTTGGTAATTTTAGGATTGTGTTTCTGAATTATGTTTGTGTACAGTGTGCAGGGTCTTCTAGAATTTGGGTCGAATTCTCTCCAAATAAGGGAGAATGATGAATGAATGATCAAGTCCAACTCAAGGTAAAGAGAAATTTAACAAAGAGGGAGCTACTTCTAACACTACCTAACCTTAGGAAAATGAATCTTTAGGTGACACGAAGTTGAGGACAACTTCACTTTAGGAAAGAGGGTATGATAGAAGACTATCTCTTTATCCAATACAAATGTGAAAGAATCTTCAGGTAACACGAAGTTGAGGACAACTTTGTGTTAGGAAGGAGAGTATGATAAAGGATTATCTCCTGAATATATATAAGAACTTAAGGATGAACTTTTAGCATTAAAAGGACATGCTACATGAAGGCCATACAATTGAAGAATAATTTATATAATTAAATTTAATTATGTAAATGATCCAGGTCTTCAAGGACAGGAATCTTTGTGACAAACCTTCTTCATACTTATCAATCTCGATCGTGGCATCTTGAGTTATCTATCTTTGATTGTGGTGTCTACCCTTTTGATTGGGTTCTTATCAAAGAGGGACCTCTTTTTGGCGAATCTTCCTTTGTTTATCAATATGCTAGATTGTAGCGCATTCCATCTCTGTCTTATTTTGCATTCTTTACTCTTACTTTAATTTTTCTTTACAAAAGATATTCAAATTCGAAAAAGATTGTCATCTTTTCGATAAGGATCTTATCAAGTTCAATTATATAAACTGAGAAAAGAGAAGGGGCTAAAAACTTCCTCTATCAAAAAGAAAACTGAAAATTGAAAGAGAATAACAACAATTATGCTAACTGTTTTACAAAGCCTATCTCTAATAGTAATCCACTTTTATGATAAGTGTAAGGTTTATTGTGTCCAAGTCAATGGATAAATTCGAATATCAAGTCTACAATATTATATCACGTATGTGACTTGTTTGTTATTGAGAAGAATACATGGTTTTATATTGCAAGTAATAAGGACTACTTTATTTTGTAAATTTATAATATGTGTATGTTAAAAATTATAATTAGCTTACCTTTTTTTTGTTTTTCGGTGTGTTTGCTTGTATTTTCCTTTTTACAATAAGCACCATATTTGTGTGAGAAGATAGGCATGCAAGTAAGAACAGGAATAGATGTTAGGATGAAAGTCTTTGATGTGTTGTTTAACATATTTAGACATTTTGCATAGTGTAATTTTTGTCTTTATATTTTAGACCAAGTTATGTAAACAAATTATTTTCTTTTACAAAACTTGATACTATAGACTCTGCGACTACACATTGGTATATATATGTCTTACATGTCTTTAACAAGGTTTGCCTAATATTCTAAATGGTAGAAACTATTAATAAATGAACTCTATTTTTAGAGTTGTTACAAAACACGTGGATTTTCAATGGTCATAAGGAAAGTAATTTTAGCGCCTGTTTAAATTATATACAATTTTAGCATTTATAATTTGTCATAAAATAATTAATAATTTTAATTTATACAGTATAATTCCTCATACAAATAATTTCAATAACTAATAAATTAGTGAAATGCGGTGGGATATTTTTCCATAATTCATATTTCATATTTTGTATTCTTTGGTTTTATTATTTTTTTAATAAGATTTTCCATGCATAACAATCGATAGATATGTTTTAGAATATCAACATAATGGAAATGCTAAAGTATATATAATGTATGAGAAATTAATAATTAGTAGAATATACATAATGTATGAGAAATATTATTCTAATATATATATATATATATATATATATATATATATATATATATTCAATTTTAATTTTCAACTTTTATAAAATTGATAAAAGAAAAAAAAATTAGACATTTAATCTTGAGTGCGTCACTAAATACGTGAAGTGCCATAGAAAATCCAGGTCCACTAATTTAATGCCATTTATAGTTGGTTCCTATTAGTCTCTTCACTAATTTTATCTAATAAGCTATCCAAATTGATTAATAATTATAATTTTCGTTCTAGCCCGTACTACTTATAAATTATGAGAAGTTTGGTATAGAGGTTATATATAAAGTGTGTGAAATAATTAAAAAGTGATCAAATATTAGAATAAATATTTTTTGAAGAAAAATAAAATTAAACTAATCAAAATTAGCTTATTTTTGCATAAACTTTACTATTACACGACAACAATTCGCTTACGAATTAGTGATCAAATTGATATTCTTATGCTATAACAAAAATGATGTTGTTTTATTAATTGTCCAATCATAAAACATTATAATTTAATTGTCCAATCATATCAATATAACTTATATACTAGAGCAATGCATTTTTCTAACATTTATATATACAAAATGTTAAATTAAAAGAAACGAGAATAACTTTTCAAAGAACGAAAAAGATTTTCCAGAAAAAAATAAAAAAAGGGATCCACCGTACAAACTTTAAAAAGAAGAAGACTTGGGTTGAAGAAGATAGACTTGGGTTGAGTCACCATTAGTTTGCTCAAATAATATTTGAATGAATGAGAGTAACTTGTTGAAAAAATATTTGATTAAATTAAAAGTAGATTTTAAAAATAATTTGAGGATAGTAAAAAATATTAGTAGAATAAAAGTATTTGATTGTAATTTCTAATTCTATTCTGTTTAATAAAAATTGAAATAACTCTTCTATTTTTATCTATCATATTACATATTATATTTGTCAAACTAACTCAAAGATGGAGAATCTTTAAAACTAAAAATTGCAAAAATATCTGTTAGATCATTTAACTTTTATAAATGAATTATCTAACTAAACAGTTCAATACAATACATATAAAAAACTCCGAAAATTTTTAAAATACAATTCAACCATCTCTTCGAGTATTTTTATTTTTATTTTTTTCTATTTTTCACACATATTTTTTATGTAACACTCAAGTTGTTATGAGTAGGATAACTTTTCATCTAAAAACCCTCCCTCACACTAAAGACAACATTAATTTGAATGTCATTCTTAGAGAGTTGAATCTTTTTGTTAGAATCTATGTACTTAAGAATTTGCAAGTCAACATTGATAAAGAATGAACATACTAACAATTTAAAATTACGTCTGTGATATTAACATCTGTACAACATTGATGTCGTCTAATCTATTTGCACATTTTATGTTTATAATCTATACTTTATATATTTTCTTTATGTATCATTTAATATTTATCGAATGTATAGTTGTTTTACACTTTTAAATAAATCCATGCACATAATTAAATCAATAAAAACTTAATTATATAAAAAAAAGTCATAATGATCAATAAAGATTGGGCTATAAATAAATCTATATTTTCACTAATTTATCTCTCTTTATTTTTCCTTCCACTTTTATTTTCTTTAGCAAACATAACATTGAAACCAATTCTTACTTTCCTTCCTTCATTTTATTCTTTTCTTTCTTTTTCTCTACCCTTTATTTGCCACCAATTATAATATACATACATATACAATTATTCTTTTTCCCTTTTATTTCCAATTTAAACAACTATGAAGATGCATGCGCGTATCCAAATTGTCCTCGCCATGCGGTGGCGTGGCGGTGCCAATAGAAATTTGAGGGACCAAAGAAAAAACAGAAGATTGAAGTGTACGCGGAGAATCGGAAAGGAGTGTGACTTTAAACATGGTATTGCTGCCAACATGCACGTTCTCAACATTCCATGGTGTTATTGCTGCCATACAAACATCACCAACCATTATTGAGTCGATATTTTTAAGATTCATGCCATTTCAAATTTAGATCCAATAAAATATGTTGGATTTATAATTTATATTCATCTTAACCAGATCAATTTGATTTAATTTTTTTTTAATTCAAGATAAATTTAGATAAAATCTATTTTTGTCAATTAGAATAGATTTAAGGTGTAATAGACTTAATAGATCTCATACAAGAATAATCTTGTCCTCTTTAACATGATCTCAATATAATTTAAACTCGATGTATATGTTGAACACAGATGTAAATTGACTTGACCTGACTGGACTTCGATTTAGGTCTGATCCAACCTCATCCTGATTAGACTAAGTTTAACTTGGACCTTGGACGACTCAGTCTGACTTAGACCTAGGTTGATTCAAGCTAACTCGTATCAACTTGAGTTTGAATGACTCGTCTCAACCTGGGTTTAAGCTTACTCGACTAACATGAGCTTGGGTTGACTCGGTTCACATGGCATGGGTTGACTCAGCTCGACCTTTAGGAGGTGGGTTTCAGTCTAGCGCATCCCCACAAAACCAACTTGTAAGGTTAGATTTGTACCTACTTATATATTGTAAATTGAGCTTATATGTGTTGATAAAAAGAAGAAGATGGACATCTTCCTTTAATAAGGAGTTTTGATGATAATGATGATGACTTATGAAGTATATGTGGTAGTTGTGACTTAAATTTTCATATTCTTAACCTAATTTCTGAATAGGCTTCTATAAATAAAGTGGTAGGTTTTCATTTGGCAACATAGAAGTTAGAGAAGTCTGTGTATTCGAGAACTTTTTGTGGGAAGACTTTGAAAAACCTAGTGTGGGTAGAGCAATAACTTTCATCAAGTGGGATCTTAAGTGATTGAGTGTTGCTATTATTGCTAGGAGGTGTTTTCATCCTTTGTGAAACTCAAAGGAGGTGTTCATCCCTTATGGATTTCAAGGGAGGTGTCTTCTAAACCCTTAACTTTATTATCTGTGACTTATTTTTGTGATTGAGTTAATCTCATTTTATAGAGATTAATAACTGGACGTAGGTCTTTTGATCCGAACCAGTATAAATACCTTGTACAATTTTCTCTTCCCTACTCTCTATTTTATTGTAGTTATGAAAAAAAAGGAAAGATTTTAATTGAATTTTGATATTAAAAGGGAAAAATTTTAAAAGCTTATTTTTTATTAATTAAACCAATTTACTCCCTCTTGGTTTTTGTCCAAACGTGAATCATTCTGTTGCACGATTCTAACAATATGTAATTGATATGGATCTCCAACATCCCGTTACGTTGAGACATGTACATCTTAAGCATGAGGTTATATATTTGTTGATGGTATGATAGTGGATGATTTTCGATAGACTCTACAAACCTTATTGGGCTAAACTCTATAAACCTAACAAACTTTGATACTATAGATTCTAGTATCAAATTTGAAAATAGATTTAAATCTAAGTCACTCTTGAAAAAATGACTTATAAGGTGATGTTTACATTTTTATATATTACAAGAAATTAAAAATTAACATCATCTCTCATTAATATATAATATGCAACAATTACTCCTTTCTGAAAATACATTTTAGCAACAATATTATTCCTAAAGTCTATATTTTATATCACAAAATCAAATTACTAGTTAACTTTATAAATTGATCAATTTAGTTGTTAATATTATATGTTCGAGTGATCAATTTTAAATGTTATGTGTTTAGATTTGGGATGAACTTGTCTAGGTCCCTATTCAAAGTTAGAGGTTCTCGATGTTTTCCTATGGATTCTCAAAAGAAAAAAAAAACAAAAATAAGTTTTTTTTTTTCTATATCAACTTAGGGATAAGTTAAATTTTTTTTTTTTACAATAATTGTATAAGAGTTTCTATAACTAACTTATGTATAAATTAATTTAAGTTTTAGAAAGAAGTATTTTATTATTTTCTATTGTATATATTTTTTAAATATTTATCCAAACGTATAGTATTAACAGTTGAATTTAATTGTGGTTTCAATTTTAAAATTGTTATGGTATACATATCGCTTAAGAGTTGACGTCAATAGTTGTTTAAATAGTTATTTCTTCTCCAATCAACTAGACACCTTTTAAGGATAGAATTATGGCGAAGCTCTAAGATCCAAACCTGACAATATATTTATTGTGATGATTGATCCTAACAATGTTATCTCAATAGACTTGAGATCGGAACATTGACGCCATTTGTGGGGACAAACACAAGGTTTCAAAGACGAACCCTTGTTCTCCCAAGGGAATGGAAAAGTAGTTCCAAAGATGAACCTTTGTTCTCTAGGAGAATGGAAAGATGGTTCCAAAGACAAATCCTTGTTTTCTCAGCCAGCCACTTGAAGATGAACCCCCATCCCCTCTATCCTCGACTAGGGGCTTATTCTGGTATATCCAATAGTTCTACATCGTGCTTAAGAGTCAAGTTCAATGATAATTTAAATATCAATTCCTCCTTCAACACGACAAAACTCTGAACTTCAAAATGGACAATACCTTACATGTAATGATTGACTCTAACAATGTTTTCTCAGCGAACTTAGGATCGAAAAATAAATCTAAATAAATTGTTATTAAATCTAGAAACTGAATACAATTTTCATAATTTTGAGAGTAAAATTTATTAGTAATTTAATTTTGAAAGATTAAATTGAATTTAAATTAGGTTATTAAATTATATTTTTCTAAGTATAAATAAATTAATATAATTTTAGTTAGAACCCCTAAACGGATTACCTAAAATATATACTAGATCAGGTGGTATGTAACATATAGAACATTTTTGAGCAAGATCAGGGACTTTGATTTTCATGAGAAAATAGTTGGAAAAGAAAAGAAAACATGTACAAGATCGTGAGTTAAGAGTTATCAAACAACATGAATGTATGAAAGAAAAAAAAACATTTTCGGATAGCATTTTGAAATTATGGTTCTTTAACAATAATATTATCCTTAATAAATTAGAAGAAATAAATATTTGTTTTAATATCTTGAAAAGTAACCTAGATGTAGGGGTGTCAAAGTGAGTCAACTCGGCTCACATGGGTTAAGCTAAAAGAGGTCCAACTCAACTCGGCTCACTTTTTTGGTGAGCTACAAATTTTGCAACCCGATCCATTACAAGTTAATGTTGGTAGGGGGAGTTAATTCACCTACGAATGAAGCATGGTTTTGATGATGTCTGCTGGATTAGAGTAGAACATAGACTTGGTCTAGTTAGGTCATGTATTAGGCTAGTAGTTTATCTTTATCAGTTGTATGTTAGGCCTGCTTTGAGCTGCATTGGACCATTACACTCTTGCTGGTGCAAACATGAATGGCTAACTGTTTAACTAATGGATTAGCTGTGAGTATGGCACTAAGGAAGTGAAAATATGCTCACGATAATCGATTAGGTAAACTGTTAATCAATTAAACAACAGCAGAAAACTGCGAAATTGATTAATTGAGCTTTAAAACCTAAAGATTTATTCAAGATTCATCTTAAACCAGATAAAAGCCTATTAATCAATTCAGATCCCCTTGTGGTTAAGATAATTAGACAGATCTATTTTTAACAGTTAATGGGTTGACTCACTTATAAATATATTTTTTTTTTTTGCAATTTATTTTATATGTTTATTGCATTACAATGATAGTGAATTGACTTAATTTATTCTTTATAATAGAGGAATCAAAGTGTTCATCTAATTCTTGAAATATTATTATAAAAATAATAGTTAACGATTAAAGTATCAATGTATATAACATGAAAAACAAATTAATTAAACATTCAAATTATTCAAATATTATTGAGAAACATTCTAGCATTTAAAAATATTAATTTGTGAACCTATATAATTAGAAATACCAAATAAATATAACAAAATAATTTTAAAAAAATTGTACAAAAATGTTGGTGGGTTAAGTGGATCAACCTATCTTTAACTTGACTAGAACTCGTTTAACTCGTGGCTTAAGTGAGTCGGGTTCAGTTCAACTAACTTTTGAAAAAATTAAATTTTTCTCAACCTAACTAGGCTTGAACCTCTGATGAGTCGAGTTGACTCACAAGTTAGAACCCTTTTTTATATTTGTACCTAGATGATGAATAGATGAATTTATTATAAGGGTCCTGGTAACCATGCAACTAGTGTCCTAAGGACACTGATTAAGGATAATTAATAGCATTGAATCTTATAAAAATTCATAATTAATTGTGATATTAAATGAAATTTGACCTATTAACCATTAATGGAATTTTATTTTATTGAAAGGACAAAAATGCTCATAAATGTTGTACAATTGTGTTTAATATTTTATTTGATGCTCACCCGTCAAAGTTAAAAAATAATTAAATAATAAAATAATTATATTTTAATGTTGCTAAAAATTAAAATATAATTAAATATAAAAAAGTTTGAATTTATAGAAAAATCAACAAAAAATAGTGTTAACCATCTTACAAGTTGAAAAAATAATAATTAAAGTATCAATTTGAGACATCATTGAGTATCCTTTCTCTGAATTTGATAACCTTTTGTAACATTCCTCTTAGCTTAACAAAATCTCTTATATTACACAAACATACAATATTTCAATATCCGAAATTCTTAATTATAAATACATAAAACTAGCAATATGTGTAAGAGATATTTTGTATTTTTTCATACTTTTTAGTAGAGACCTTACAAATTTCAAAATGTTTATTTTGTATCATAGATATATTGCTTAAAAATTTAAAATGATATGTTTGTCTTTATAAAACCTACTATATGATTTATATTATTCTAATTAATGGAGTTAATTATTCCAACTTTCGATGTAAAAATGATGAAATCAATGTGCATTAATTATTCATTAACCTAAGGGCACTAATTAACATTCTCCTATCAAGGTGCCCTGTGAATAACTAATAAACATTAAATTTTGCAAAATTTCATAGTTAACCGTGACATTAAATGAATTTTGATCTCAATAATAATTAATGGACTTTTACTTCATTTAGAGGACAAAAACATCCATAAGTGTTATGCAGATGTAATTGATAATTTATTTCATGCACACAAAAAAAATAATAAAAGTTAATGTTACTATTTCTCTTTTATTTTAATGTTGCTAAAAATTAAAAAAGGCTTAAATTAACAGAGAAAACAAGAAAAAAAAAAGTAAGCAATTATCAACTATCAAGTAATAAAGTGTTAAACAATTATTATTTAATTATTTTTAATCTTTTTGTTTGTACATCAAATAAATTATCAATTACAGTTGTATAACATTTATGTACATCTTTGTCCTTTAAATAACAAAATATTGCATTAATGATTATTGATATTATAATTTATTGAATCAATTAGAGTTGTATAAAACTTATAAATTTATATTATTTTAATGGATCATGCTATGGTACTGGTTAAGGATAATTAAGATACTTTAAATTTTACAAGAGTGCATAGTTAATTGTAATCTTAAATAAATCTTGACCTAATCATCATAAATGCCATTTCACTTCATTTAAAGGACAAAAATATTCATAAGTGATACACAACTCTAATTAATAATTCATTTGATGCACAACTATGTAAAAAGTTAAAAAGTAATTAAATAATAAAATAATTATATTTTAATATTGTTAAAAATTAAAATATAATTAAACGTAAAAAAATAATTTGAAGGAGTGACAAAAAAAATTTATAAAGAAAGGAAAAATTTGTTCACATGAAACTCTGTACCTTTCAAATGAGAGATTCTTTAAGTATTAGAGAGATATTTTTCTTGTATTTTAGTAGAGGTTTTAAAAATTTCAAAGTATTTATTTTGTGTTGAAATATTATATAAATTTATATTATTTTAATTAATAAAATTAATTATTTTAATTTTCAACGTAAAAATATAATTGTACCTTAACTAGTCTCCTGAAAGTATGATTAATTATTCTAAATTTCTTTATAAATATAATAGAATCGATGATCATTAATTATACCTTAAACTATTAGGACACTGATTAACATTTTTCATAATTTTAATTAGTTCAATAATTAGATGAACCATTATTTCATAATTTTAATTAGTTCAATACATTTCATAATTATAATAAGTTCAATAATCGTTACATTGATTTTTTTTCATAATTAGATGAACCATTATTTCATTAAAATTGGCACATTTTTTTTGGGTAACCCCACCACAGTCTAAAGTCAATAAGGATCAAGCGTTTGAACCTTGAATAAGTGTTTCTTAGTAGACAATCCAATCCAATCTCTCTCCTTTGTCTCTTTTGTTTATTTGATTTGAGTATTTGATATGGATATGTTTTAGAAAATAATACATTCACAGTTGATAACAAAATAATATACTAAAAACAAAAACACCCACTTGATAACCCTCTTTAATAATATATTTATTATATTAAGAATTTTAAGATAAAGAATAAAATAAATATAATTAAAATATTATTATTTTCAGTTGTGAAATGAATATTTTAGAATGAAGCAAAACAACAAAGGTCATTGCTTCGTGCACTTCTATAATTAGTAACTGTATCCTTATAATAATAATAAAAAAAATTCAAATATCCTTCATTGTTACACTATATACCCTACAATTATTGTTATTAGTGTTGTTGTTGCTGCGATACTAATGCTTCTATTATCATCGCTGTTCTATGAGAAAAAGAAAGAGGAAGAACACTATAAAGAAAGCATATTCCAAAAATTTTGTTTCGAAATTCTGTTTCAAAAATTTTGTTTTAGAAAACTTGTTCTAGAAATTCCGAAAAGTTTATTTCCAAAATTTTACGAAATATGCAATTTAAAAGTCATTTTATGAAAAATAAAATAATTATTTTGAAAATTTAAAGGAGTGTTTAAAACAATTGTAGAGATGCAAGAAGTAAAAGCCTAGAAATTGTAGTAAGAATTAGGTTTAGTTGCAGAACAACCGAGAGAATTCAATTATTTGGTTCCTAATTCCCCTTCCTCGCAATTTCAGTCTCTATATTTTACAAAATTTTTCTTCTTGGTATTTTTTTGTAATTTGAATTCCTTATTTTTTTTAATTTATACAGTTTTCTTTGATTTTTAATTTCAAAAACTTCGTTATGAAACTGAAAAAATAATTTTTATGCTAATTAAATGAATGTTTTCTTACTTTTAACTTTTAAGCAAATGTATAATTCATTCAAATATTCCCCCTTCTTGGATTATACATTTGGATGAAATCAATTTAGTCTTTAAGTTATCACACTAAACACATTAAGTATAATACTGAACGTTTTTTAAACTGAAAATTTAGCAGTTTAGGATAATTAAAAATTAAAAATAAAATTATTTTAAAAAATTTAAAAATCGTAATCATAAATTTAGTAAAATATGGAGATCAAAATTGCATAGAAAGTTCACTGGCCAGCATTAAATTTTTTTTAAAAATGTAAATATCAAAATGGCCTTAACAAAATTAAGAAATCAAAATTGTGACTTTTTAAAAATATAGAAACAAAAATATAATTAAATATAAATGCTATAGGGAGCGTGAGTTTAGATTACTATGTTCTCATTTTTGGGCCTGGAAGAGTATAAGTAAAGGATTTTACTTTCTACACCTCCACAATGTTTTTGCGCATTTCATCAAAATTTCAAAATTACTATTTTATTCTCAGAATAGTGACATACGGATTACATAAATGGAAAATTTTCCGGGACAAGTTTTTTGAAATTTTAGAATAAGATTTTTGAAACAAGAATTCCAAAATAGAATATTTGGAATGAGAATTTGAAATCCTTTTTTCGGAATAGAATTTTCAAAACATTTTCAAATATATTTTTGAATAAGTTATCCAGAATAATATACAATATATATATATATGACCAAAAATTTTGGAGGGGCTAAATAATATAATTTTTTTATCATTAAATTAGATTATTAGTGTAATGTTTCAAAAAATAATTCTTTAAACTAAACAATTGGATCATTAGATTAGATTATTAGTATAATATTTTAATATATGAAGAA
>Ga0209589_1004994_pt1 | contig 22704 bp, 14 predicted proteins | sample CowpeawhiteBW_FD_187525 | JGI IMG/M metagenome (GOLD analysis project Ga0209589, IMG submission 187525) | Root nodule microbial communities of legume samples collected from California USA - Cow pea white BW (SPAdes) (version 2) | ecosystem: Host-associated > Plants > Roots > Nodule | place: USA...
TGTTTTTCATTTTTTTTTTTTTTTTATTTTTTTTTTTTGAAAATAAATTTATTTACCTGGACGAAATTGGGTGTTGACAATAAGCAAAGTGTGTTTTTATGTTTTTCTCCTTATATGTTAAGATACTTTGATTTACAATAAGTACAACTCAAATGGCCTTTACCACCATAGTGATAACTTATATTATCATCTTGTACCCACTTATATACTATGAAATTGTCTTTCTGATCAGTATGAGACTTCCAACACACCTCCTGAGACTAACATTAATAGATGGTTTGATAGTGACCCCATAGCGGGTGAAACTATATGCCTAACCAACACAAATATCGTTAGGATATGCTTTAAACAATGGTTTTGATACCATCTCAAGAAGTGGACTTTAAGCCTAAATCAACCTCACAAAATCGACTTGTAAGGTGACATTTGCACCACATTTTTCTTTTCCCTTTTGCACATTATTGTTTCACTTTTGGTGATAAAATGTGTCTTTGAAATTTTCTTTATAATCATGTCCATAATCAATATCACGATCGTGAATATAAAAATCAAAAATTGTTGCATTCACTTCTTGGAATGGAGCACAACCAATTGAACACGTTTCATGATTTTTTATCAAAAGCTCATTGCTTTGTTCAGCCATACAAAAGGCATGAAATAAATTCAAAATATGTGTGAAATCTCTTTTCACAATATTGTTATCGTAGGAGCAAATTTGTTGCTAAATTGATTTATTTCTTTCTTTAATGGTATCACCAAGACCCATTACATCAACATTTAATATCCAATATAAGTAATTCTTCCTCATAATATCAAGGGTCACAAATTCAAGATGTGTAAGGTTTGACATGTTTAGAATTAGCACATAAAATATTAATCATAATCAAATTTAATGTATGAAATTAATGAAATCAAATATAAATAATAATAATAATAATGAGATAGAGATGAAAAAAATCAAATAATTATCATCACAAAAAAAAAAATATAAGATAAAGTTGTGAATGAGGAAAAGATTAGAAAGAACCTCGGTTGAGGTATGTAGAGCATTGTCCTTAGAGAGAAAAAAAAATACGCCTTCACGCTTAGTTGGATAACCCTCATGTTGATAATATGTTATGAAATAAAGCTAATAACAGAGAGAATAACATAGAGAGGAGCATAATAAAAGGAGAAATAAAGGATGAGAGAATAGAGAGCTACTTTTTTGTCTATATCATAAAGAGTAATGAATCATATGAGTATCAATCATATGAATTCATACCAATCATATGAGTAACTGTATCAAATCAATGGATGACCATTAATTCATAACAAATTTATCTTTCCTTGCAATTATTATATTATAATAAAAAAGTTATAATAATTACGTGTAAAACAAAAAGACTAGGTACGTGCACCCATCAACATATACCAAAACATGTGACAAAAGCATATTATATATATATATATATATATATATATATTACATTAAAAATAAAAAAAATAGAATTCCAAGATGTTATTTTGACAATTTTGTACTATTATTTTTAACCTTTTATAGCAATTTTTATCTCTAGAAAGTCCACATAAATATAACTCATGTAAGATAATCAATATTACTATTATTTTATAATAATATGTGTCAATTTCACTTTAGAACAAATACTAAAATTTCTTTAAAATTGAGGAGAAACGTATTTCAATACAGATTATAGTATATAATTGGTTCAATCACTTCTAAATTTTTGAGATTGTATATAGTATTTGTCAATCTCTAATTGTCTATTGATCGAGCTTATCTTCTAATTATTTTGTTGTGTAATATCCAATTGATGCAATTTTAGCTTTTAGAGTATTTTATGGTGTTCATGTTTGTTTTTTAAATGTAGAACACTTCATCATAGTATTTAAAATAGATAAGTCAATGTATAAAATATATTAATACAATTTTATAAAAGATAAAACTATAAAAATATAACATTTATATACTCGAACTAAAGTAATAAGTTATATACCAAAACTAACCGCTACATAGATGGTGCTCAAGCATCTTGAAGTTGAAATACTCCAAAACTGCAATACCAAGATGATGCTCAACGGTGCTCTATTGCTACTCAATGCCAAAAAAATTGCAAATATCAGCGCTAAGCACTACAAACTGGCGCTCAAAAGCCTGGAGCTTAAATGCTCCTATACCTACACAATGAGGCTGGCACACAACACCAGTTTTCTACTGCTCAACGTTGTATCGAAAACCAGCAAATACACTCTATGATAACAGGGAAGTTAGACCTTTTTAATTGATCAATTTGGTACCCCTCTCTTAGTACTTTGGTTTAAAAACAATTTTAAAACATTAGGGCTTGTACCGAATTGCTCAATTACTCAGATTCTAATTCTCTCAAACATCACAAGATCAATCAAAACAAGCACAACCATTTTAACATGCAACGTTCATATATATTTGTGCCCTCCCCGAGAGAGGAGGTCTCCAATAAACTGAGGTATTTGATAAAGTGTTAAGCCAAGGTAAATTCAAGGTGTCATGTGGTGATTCAAGTCAGAAAATACGTCTCCAATAGAATGAGGTATCGTGGTGCATAAGGAGTTCATTATGAATATATATATATATATATATATATATATATATATATATATATATATATATATATATATATATATATATATATAAAAGTCAAGGTCAAAAGATCTGAGGAAGTCTTCTTGGAGCATAGAGTTGTTGATAAGATAAAGAGCAGGTCATTAAAGTCGAGGTATCACATTAACATAGAGTTGTTGAAATGGTAGATCTACCTTAGGACGAGGTATCACGTCATTAGAATGTCGAAAAGATGAAATTTCCTAAAAAAACAAGATATTCAAAATATCTTGGAAATATTTTAAGATTCTGGTAATAAGATATTTGGTCTTTGTGACTCATATTCCACTACAAAAGATCATGTATGAGACATTATTATTGATCATTATCTATTATCTTTTAGGTAGTTATGTAGAAAAGATAGGTTGAAGTATATCTACAAATTTGTAACTGATTTACTTATAAATAAAGCATTAACTCATACGGTCAAGGGACATAACTATTATGGCCTAAGTGTTACCTGCTAAGGTTAAGATACTTCTTTACTTTGTTTTTGGTTTAAGGTTCATTCGCACCTCTTTATCGGAACAATGTTAAAATAAGGGTGAAATATGATTTTTGTCTCTTAACTTTCAGTGAAAATTGAAATTAGTCCCTCTTCGAAACTTTGTCGCAATTTAGTCATTTTAACAAAATTTTTATTAAGTCTATTTGACATTTCAAATGCATTTCATGATAGTTTCTTAGCTAACATTTTTTAATAAATTAATTATTAAATATTAAAATGATTTATTTTATAAATGCATTTTTAAATTTGCATTTAATTATATAATAAATAAATATTTATATATAAATTTTCTTATTCATGAATACAATATTTTGTTCATATATAATTTATATTAAAATAAAAATATTCGGTAATTGTAACCGTCCAAGAAAATAGAATATTTCAACTCTCTTGGATCATTAAAAGTTAAGTATTAAGCAACCTAGCCATATAGGTAAAAAATGTACACAAGCATGCAAACTTAGAATATTTATATGCCTGTCACAAAATTTCAAGTCTTTCAAAATACACGAGTTAATAACTTCCTTCAAAATATAAGACAAGATTATTAAACTACACCATATCATATAACTATTTATATTCAAAAGAAACTCTAAACTTCATACCACAACCTACTAGATAGCATCATCACCACCTGGAACCTCATTAGCTCACGCCATAGAAGTGATCATTGAAAAAGAGACAAAACAACCAACAAACAAAGGAGGGTAAGCTAATGATAACTTAAACATACATATGCAATTCTCATATAACATTTTTTTTTCAATAGTGATAAACCAACTTTATCCAAGACAACAACTCTCATATCACAAGGCAATTTCCAACTGTTGACATACATATAAACTAGACTCCATTATCCATATTTATGTATTCACTCGAACTCTATAAGCTTTGCTTTGTCATCACTACTATAGGAAACTATTATGATGATGACGAAAATTGAAATGTGATAGTTGACCAACGATAGTCTTGGTCCAAATTATCGTGAAACTACGAACAAACCACAACGATCTTGGTACGAACTGTCATTAAAAATAACTCTCGTATTATTTGATTTTTTTTTACCCAAAATGTGTAAAAAAAATTTCACAAACCAGAAAATTCAAAATCAAAAACACAAAAATAGTTCAAGTTCAAGTAGTTTCAAGTAATCTTCCAACTACTCTATATTCTAAAGTAGCATTCAACTATTTTATATTCTAATATCTAAGAAGAAAATAGGTTGTTCACACTTGTTGAACATAGTCTAAGGCTTTTGCATCCATGGGACTTTTGGTCTTTGAAATTCAGCAAAATTTAAGTTAATATTAGTACATTTGAAAGTTAATTGAAGTTAGTTCATATGGAAGTTAGCATATTACCTCATCCCAACCACTTTCATAATTGGTTTGCATAATGGTTGTCATCTATTGTGTGACGTAGTAGCCATACTCATATCTCCAAGTTTGTTTATTACATTACACTCATACTAAAACTACTTAGATAAATTAAATGATAATACAAAAATTAAATGAATGATACAATATAAATATCTTAAGGGAAATCCATGTGACCATTTTAGTGTTGGTAGTTGATTTACCACTCAATGTACTATGTTCATTAAAATCACTAAAAATAAACAATCAAGGTGATGTAATAAAAGGATTTTCCTAAAATAGACTTACGTATCTATTATGGATCTCAGATAAGGGGGATGAGGTCTATGCAAAGAGCAAAACCATAGAACGATATGTTTTGGTACTGATACAACTAGTAGTTGTCAATCACGACTACATTGAAAATTAGTTAAAAGATATTTAAAATGCAAAAGATATGCGTTATGGAATGAAAAATAAGGATAGACTTACTTATCTATATATGGAGCAAGGTAAACTTTTTTTCTTTCGCACATTATGGAATTAGTGATATACTTGTTTGTTTCTACACTCCTGTTACTCATTGAGGTCATGAAATAAGGGTCTATAAACCCATATGTGTCATCCTTTCCTACTTCCAAACACAAACCATGCAAGTACCTAATTTGATAACGAAAACAAACACTTAATATCTAAGAAGTTCATGAATAATTTTTCAGAAATTTATTGCACAAAAGAAGTTCTCTAATTTCAAAAACTCTAATCTTCTCCCATTCAAACTATTCACACAAGGACACCTCATCTTTACTCTATTTGCTACACTACCAACATTACATTGAACAAACTATAAAAACTCTTCAACCCCTCTCTCGTGATCATCACTTATACATGGTAAATTAATCCAACTCTGATACATATTTATGTTCTGCAGATACGTGATCGAAATTATTTTTTTCTCAATGCATGCAAATTTCTTACTTCATCACCTATTATATTTCACAAAAATTCAAAAACATCTCTGTAGCATTTCACACTTTGCTAAATGTTTATCGAAGGTTGGACACCTCCGCACTCAATCCCAACATGTTTAAGAAATATTTCAAATAATAATTCATACTCTGTAATTCCAAACTAATTAAATTAAAAAAAAAAACTCATTTTGATTGTCAAAAGCAAATTAAAAACTATTTTGATCCTTTGTAGCCTTCTTTCAAAGTTTTTCATTCGTTATTAATGGGGCACTTTTTAATTAATATATGCAAACTAATTTATACTCATTAATTGAAACTAATTAAATTAAAAAAAATCTAACATTTTGATCATCAAAAGAAAAGTTAAAACTATTTTGATCCTTTGGCTTACAATTTAGTTTTCAATGTAGCCCTCTTTCGAAGTTTTTCATTTGTTGTTAATGGGGAACTTCTTAATTAATATAGGCAAGGTTGGAAATTTTGAGGCTCCTTAACCTTTTATGGAAAATGTAGGAACGCAATTTCACAAAAACCTAAAATTTCATAAAAACATAATGGAAGTTGCCTAAAAAACTTAGGCTAATTGATGGGCAAATATTCTATTTCTTTACTTCTCATTGATTCAAGATGGATACCATGCTTCCACATTCCAGACTTAACAAATTATTGGAGGAGTGATACTAACTTTGAGGAAGAAGAGGAGCGAGGGACAAGTGAGGGGGAGAATGTTGTCCAACAAAATCTCAATGGTAGCAAACGATGAAGGTCGCGAACGTTGGCGGCAAAGGGGATGACGAAAGTCGTAAATGGCAGTAGAGGAGAACAAAGAGCCAACGAATGACAATGGAGGAGAAGAGATGCGCACGACAAAAGAGGAGAAGAGACGAGAACGATGGAGGAGGAGAAGACAAGAAAACCTCTTCTGGAGAAGAAGTTCGAACTAGTTTTTATAATGGTGGGCGGTAGTGCTAGTGGCACAAACGACAACAATTTCAAATGGTCGTCGTTGAGAATGTCAGAAGGAGGTGGCTAAAAGCTATAGGGAAGCATAGGGAAGAACAGTTGAAAACTAGGGCGCAAAGTCAAAAAGCCCTATAATTGGTAAATGACATGGTTATTCCACAGCGGTTTTAATATTCACCATCGTTATTTTGCTACGAAACGACCATACAATGATGATTTAAATCATAATCGTTGCTATATTAGTATAATTTGAAATATAACGACGGGCTTTCGTATAACCGTCGACATAAAACACATTTTAATTACAAGTTATGCCATTGTGTTTTGGTAAAGACTGTTCTATTCTAACTGTCTTTATTTGATGTCATCGAAAGGCCAATAATGATACCGACTTTTCTAGCTGAAGACTTCAAATCAAAGATCCCACCAACCAAAGTAATAATTCATGTGTCTACGACATGCTATCAAAATTTAAGCTCGATCTGACGGTTAATGAAGAAAAAATCTCATTTTTTCCAAGATGATACTAGGAAAATAGGTTGGCGTTCCGCTGTAGGAAAAGTAGCGCCTAACACTACAATCCCTAAAACCCAATGATTTGAGTGCGTCCGATGGTCCAAAAGTGGTGCCCAACACCCTTAAGTTAGTACTACCATCTCAGTAGTGCCTAGTGGAGCTACAATTGCGCTCGATGGTGTATCAATACCCAAAATTTCCCTTTTGAGCTTTAAAATGAGTAATTTGGGACTATTGAGTTAATCCTCACTTAGTAAACCCTTAAGTACTTTAATTGTTTAGGTTCCTAATTATGAAGTGCCCTATTACTCAATTCAAGACTCACACAGAAGTATTCTCGAACAATACCAGTTCAAAAATTTCATGCATATCACATCTCAATATAAAATTTACAAATATTCAACACAATGTAATGAGTCATAATTTATAATCCAAAAATCACAACATCTAAGTTACAATCAATAATTATAATTAATGTCACATATATAAACAAAATTTAGCTTCCTTCACTTGAGACAAAGAAAACCCTTTTTTCTTACATTTCTCTCTAAAACTCTAAAACGCACAGGATCACCTAAACAACCAATCAAAAACCTTGATTACAGTTCTAATAATAGTATCTTGATCATAAAGCAATATGGTTCACTAAAAGCAACCGTGAGTCACACGTGTCACCCTAAGGCCCACAAGCAATCCAAGAGCTAAAATACCTAAAAGAGGACAAAACGAAAATTTACTTTATTCAACTCTTAGATTGAATGCAAATTTTTTTAACAAATTTGTAAAAAAAAAAATCGATATAATATGAGAATTTTTAGTAGTATTTTCACTCTATTTTAATCCAAAATAGACCATTAAAAGTAGAAGCAACATATATAGAATTCTCTCTAGGAGAGGTCGTTTTAATCTATTTTTCTATGTCACTCCAAATATACCACAATGCCTTCTGTTGATATCTTCTTTCTCAAAATCTGAAGCTATATTAGACACCAATGAAGAAACATACAAGATGTATTTTGAACAATATTTGAATTGGTAAGGTATGCTTTTTGAATCTCTAATTAAAAGTAGCACAAATTTAATTACCTCTAGCCTATCAATATTTTATGTATAGCATAAATACTCATTCCATTTAAATACAAACATGTGTGTGGGCACCCAAAATAACTCAATAGAAGTGTAAAATATAAGTTATTACACTATTTATTTTGTTGTGTGAGAGTGAGACAATCAAGAAAGGAATTTGTTGTTGTAGTAGTTAAATTTAATTAAATTTTAAAGTAAAATATATTTAAAAAAAGAAATAAAAATTAATTAATTCACTGTGACATTAATATAAGATATATAATTTAACAGAGTAATGTTGACTTCTAGAAGGACTAATTAAGAAAAAAAATCCTTAAATATGTCCTTACTAAAATAATAACTTGTAATATTTTATCTTTTAAAAAGATGTTGAATTTATGGAATAAGAGTACACTATTGCTAAATTTATAAATAACTTACTAAGATAATATAAATTGGAGCAACCTCCATTGATCTTAGTTGCATAAATAGCTGTAACATAATTATATTTTGAATTTTCAAGATTGATATTGAATAAAAATATCTTCCACTCTCACACAGTAAAAAGGTAATACTATTCTTACTATTTACATAAATAAAAAAGAGATTAAAATAAAAGAGAAAAAATATCATGAAATAATTATTATAGCAACAACTAAAGTTATCTACATTTTTTTATAAGAAAAGTTATCCTACATGTCATTTTACAATAAGATGACAATCTAAAACTCTTTTACAATACGTCTACATAAGACATAATAGGGTTAAAATATGTATGCCTACTGACTCACATACCATTTAAATAGTTAGGAATTTTGAGGAAAAGGTGGCTTGACTCAACATACTGGTTGTTTAGTTGCTTCGCATTCAGCATGCAACATCAACAGCAACATTCGTCAGCAGTCAAAAAGCTTCGAACATGCAATGAGGGCAACTTGGTCGTGCCTCTCAACTATATATATTAGACATAATGAGGAAACATCTAAAAGGAAAAGGTGATTTTGGCCTGTTCAGACTTCCTATCATATCCCTGTTAAGAATGTTATTATATGATTATTCTGTAATTGACTGATGTGTTTGATATGTGAACTGGGTTGTGATGTTTGAAAACGATAAATACTTAGGTTTTATTTGTTGTTTGAGAATAAATGTATGTTATAGGTGCAATTGGATGCAATTAGTGTGAATATTTTGATAGAATTAATGTTTGATACCCAAATGGTCTATCTAGAGGTTTTGGAATTGTATGGATTGGTTGAATAGGTATAATTTTTACTTAAATCAATTTCTACAGAATTGTGGAGATTTGCTTACTCATTGGGCGAATGAGTTGATCTGCCGCATTATGCAGAACACTGATCTAAAGAATTATGCAAATTGGCAAACTCGTTGGCGCGAGTAATACTCGCTGAGCGAATTTCCAAGTCAGGAACTTCCAAACCAAGACCAGTGGCTAGGCAAGTGCTACTTGTTGTGCAAATTTCCAAGTCAGGAACTTCCAAACCTGGACCAATGGTTGGGGGAGTGCTACTCGCTAGGCAAGCATAGGCTAGTGGCTAGGCGAGGGCTACTAGCTGGCGAGGGCTACTAGCTGGGCGAGTAAGTACAATACTTGCATTCTTGAGTGGTTTGAATGGTATTTTTTGTGGTTATAGAAGCTTTGTAATTATTATGAATGATGAGTATATGATATGAGATTGTTTATATGAGACTGAGTTGAGATTTGTTAATGCTAACCCAAGGAGGATTAGTAATGATTGTGGTAGTGTATGCATTGAGGTAGGGATTGTCTTGGAAGTTATCATGACGCTTTAATAACCATTCAAATTCTAAAGTAGAAAGGAATGTGGTATGTGGTGAGAGGAGCAAGAGATCCTAGCCTAGGGGTTTTTCCTTGACCATAGGTGTTAATGGATTGACCTTGCATGTATCTGGATTAGTTAAGTCGTAGTTTATAAATATATGTGTGAGAATATTTGTTTGTTTGTAATTGTTATATATATATATATATATATATATATATATATATATATATATATATATATTATATGTTTAAGAAAATTCTTTAAAAATCATTAGCTTACTCTTCTTTTGTGTTTTTGTCTTGTGTTTATGTTTTCCTTTTGCGATGATCATCTATTCAGTGGTGGTTGCAGTTTCAAAGCACCTCTGAAAGTTGAGGAGCCATCTTTTAGGTCGAAAGGAGATCTAAGTAGAAAGTTGTTCTAAGTGGTTAGCTTATGTTTAGAGTTAGAAATGTTTGGTATGTATAAATGATATATTTATATAGTTTAATCATTTGTAAGACTGTATTAATATATTTTTATACATTCGTTTATTTTTTTTGAATACTAAGGTATAGTATCCTAATTTATTAATTTTAAGTTGTTAAAATTAAGATGTTACAATATTACTTCAAGATACAAATTTGAAATAATATTTTAATTTAAATCACTAATAATTACAAATTAAATTTTAAATATTAATTTTTTTTATATTTACATGATTAAATATGCTCCCAAACTTTTTTTTTTCATATAAAGTAATATAGATAATGTTTATATGAATTTTAATACTTGATGTAATTTTTAATCTCTTAAAACATTTTAAATTAATGGTGTTATTCTCTAATTTTAAACTAGCTCTGATCCTAAACAAAAGATGTTTAATAAAAATGTAAATTTTAATAAGAATAACAATATAATATTTATATAATAATTAAATTTGGTCTTAATTGTAGAGTGACAAAATTGTTTAATTTAAAAAAAAAAGTTGGAATCAAATTAAAAAAAATAATAAATATCAAAACAGAATTGAATATAAAATACTGAACCTGACATGACACGTGGACACTTTTTTAAAATAAAAAAAAATTAAAAATTAAGAAAAAAACAAAAAAAAGAACATAAAATGACATGTGTTAGTTATTGTTCTCAATCCGTTAATTATTTTAACGACATCTGCAAAAAGGATTAAATTGAACAAAATTGACGAATATTATGACCAAATTGAACAAAAAAAAACAATATTAGGACCAAATTAAAAAAACTGAATAAGTAATGAGACCAAACCATTATTTAAGCCTATAATATAAGATTTAAAGATTAACTGAAATTTCAAATATAAAATATAAAATTGATATATTATTTTAAATAAAATTAAGGAATTGAATTAAATGTTTTTGGTCACTTAACTTTCAATTAAAATTGAACTTAGTCCCTCTTCGAAAATTTTGCTCAATTTAGTCTTCTAACTCTAGAGATGTGTGAATTTAGTCATTCTAACCAACTTTTGTTAAATTTATTTGACGTTTCAAATGTTCTTCCTTATAGTATTTGAGTTGTTTGCACCGTTTGAAACTTTCCCACTATAATGTTAGCTAAGAAACTTTCACAAAACAAGTTTTAAACGTCAAATAAACTTAATTTACCCATTTCTATAGTTGGGAAACTAAATCAAACTAAAATTTTGAAAAGGAAACAAATTGTATATTTTTGAAGTTATTTAAAATTTCATTTACTATAAAACTTAGTTTTGTGATTATATTATTATATCTAGAAATTTATTAATTTTAGAAAACCTATTATTGTATCATGTGTATTGACTGTTAAAATAATCATTAAAATGTTTTGTTGTAGTTTCAAATTTATGTCCTTGTCAATTGTTTATTGTAAAAATTTAAATTTTAAATAAATAATAAATAAGTTAAATAAATACTAAAATTATTATAACATAAATCACTTAAATCACTTGTATTTGTAACATTTCAATTAATAGTGCAAAACTACTACTCAGGATATTATATAATTATATAATTGCTATCTAATAATCATAAACAAAGTATATATAATTACTTTGTTATATTCATCCTAAAAGACACCGTTGAAACCAAAATAAATTCATATACAATACATATAACAACTATAAGAAGATACAACTAAAGAGAACTTGTGACCTTTGATTGAGCATACTTTGCAAGACATGCGGCTTGAGCCAACTTAGCAAGATCTTCGATCTGGATCAACCTAACTTGAGCTTTGGTTCGAGCTGACCCCTTTTGAATTTCAATCTGAGTGGACTCGGCTTCACCTTGAGTCTAAGTAAACTCTAGTGAGCCTTTTGCTTATGCTAACTCGACTAAGTCTTCAATTTAAGCCAACTCGGCTTGACCTTTATGAGTGGAGTGAAAGGAGTAAAAAAAAGAGGAATTTCAAATTTCTTATATTTTTTAGGGTATTTAAATTCTTCTATTTTATTCATTTGAAATACCTTCAACAATTTTAGTGTATGAATTTTAAATTCTTCAAATAAATCAATCACCCTTCTAATTACCTCATCTAAACACAACACTAAGATTTTTATTTTCTTGTGAAAATAGGCAAGTGGAGGTGGTACCAAGAGCCTTTGGGATATCAAAGATTGTTCCTTCTTCAACCATGCCATTAAAGTAAAGGATTTCTTCAATGAAATTGTTGGGATTTTGAAAGGAGCCAGCTTGTGTTGTTGTTGTGTTAGTTGATATAGACAAGAAGGGAAGTTTGTAGGCTACAAAATATAAAGAGTTTGGAATGAGTAATTAATTACCACAATCACTATTACTGAAGAGGCTTTTTATATGTATGATTTTTTTTGCTTTTATATATGTTAATAGTTTTATATTTACGCGAGTGATGTAAATTTATGTTGGACAAAATTTTCAACATAAATTTACGTCAGACCTTAAAATATCTTATAGTAATTTACCTCAGGTTTTATAATATTTGATTTAAATAAACTATTTTAATTAAATGCAATCATTTTGGAGCCAAGTGAAACAAGCTACTAGTGTGACTTGCGACCTAAGAAATTCACACCTTCCACACCATGAAGGGCTAAAGGAGATGCCTTGCACTCCAAGCTTGCGCCATCTAGGGTTAAGAAACCCTTATTAGTGGGTCTACTTTTAAGACCCAAAATTATGGGCATCTCTTCTAGCTCCAAAATTCTACTACATGGTCCAAACCCAAATACAAGGCTCAAATAAAATCCTATACTACTTGGTCTATAATACAAGGTTCAAAATAATTCTATTCTAAGGGGGTTTCTTCCTACACCTCCAACCATTTCTCCTGTATTTCCAAAAAAAATTTAAAATTTCCACTTTACCCCTCGGTTAAAAGTAATGACTTCTTCTCTCTCACTGATCCACCCCATTGCTTCTTTTTATTTTTTTATTAAATATATTAGTATCTATTTTATATTAGTTTCTATGGACTCCTTATTGGCGTGATGAACATAGACGATTCATTGTTGTTGATATTTCTCCAATTAGTTGGGCAACGATTCCTCTCATTTGTTTCGCAACAATCAAATTTCAACTAGCCGATCGAGTGATGTGACAACTTGGATTCCGAATAAACATTACATTCGACCCAATAAATCTCGATGAGGCGCACAAAGACAATATGAGAGGAAGAAACGATAGGTATTGGCCACAATACCATGAAATATGGATAACAATGTGAAATTAACGACACAATCATGTCATTGAAGGAACTCCATTAAATGGAAATGCCCATTTGCATGATAATACACCCTTCATGCATTGGTACAGGATAAGTTCGGATGCATCCTACTCAAATGTTCACATATGTTCATCCTCAGCATAACATCCCATCTCACTCATCATTCTAATAAGTACCATCCACTTACCCCAATTTTCCACCTCATCAAACCTCTTTTCCTGGACCATCAAATATGTTTGGCACTTCCACCATGACGCCATATTACACAATCAAGATTCTTCATCAATGCACAATTATCGACCGACCATGCCTTTTCATCAATCGCAAAATCCAATTAAATCAAATCAAGCCAAAGACAGTGATGACGATAATCTGACATCTACGTGGCATAATTGTGCACATTTATTTTTAAGATCCTTTAACCAACTTTTTTATGCTAAGAATTTAGTAGAGATACATTTTGTTTATGGTTTTGATTAACTTCCTCAATTTGACATCTTTGTGGTGTAATTTTCCATAGAGTACTCGGAGCAATTCACAACGTGGACAACATATCAAACACATGTTTCAGAACGAATGCAAGAATCACAAAATTGGAAAAACATTTTGAAATATCAAAGAAAGAATGAATCTTTGTTTAAATCACTTGCTACAACAACAGTTCTTTTCCGATGCCTTAAGAATGTTGTACTAGACTAATTTTGGAAATGCAGGTCTGTTTCCAAATTGTATTTCTCTTAATTTAAGTTTATTTATTTACTATTTTTCGTAGATTCCTCCCTCATAGTATATATATATATATATATATATATATATATATATATATATATATATATATATATATATATATATATATATACACTACACCTAGCCGGCCTAGCCATACATACCAACACTTCTCATCCTTTACTGTCATAGCTATACCGGCAAAGGCTGAGGGACTGGTGTACCACACCTAGCCAGCCTAGCCAAGTTATATCCATAAAGCTCGTCTACGTAACCACCAAGGACGCAAATAATAATAATCACCATGTATGAACGAATGATAGTACTCGACCCAGACCGCTAAAGAAGTAACCGGCCTAAGCCGCTAACTGAGAATAATTAAACACGAACTTAGCAACAACTTAGCATATTCAGGGCACTACCAGCAAGGCCCTTGGGCCCACCATATTCGAATTAAGGAGCCTGGATCATGACCCAAGCCCACCTATGGCCCAAGCAGGAGCCCAACCCATGACGTGGCAAGACATAATTAATAAATCTATAAATGAGCATGGACCCCAACAATTAAAGGTACGTATTCATTACTCTCCTAATTACGAGATTTGACTTTCTAAGAGGTTTTGCTGACTTGAGCATCAAAGTCTCTTCTGCAGGTAATCCCCCTCGGGTCCAAACCAATTCACACTGAGATATCCACATACGACATATACAAGCCGAGAGGAAGCCTACTAAGGAGATTGCGGACTGGGGTAAGGTAACACTTGTGTTTGACATCTTATTTGTTCTTTACAGGAACAATTGGCGCCCACTGTGGGACATGAGATAATACTTTACGGACCAACCCGCATTCTCTCGAAGATGGTTTCTACCCGTAGCAGAGCAAGAGTTAACAAGCAAGCTGAAGCAGGTCCTGCAGGACCTGCTAATATCACCCCGGACTTGGCCGCTATTCTAGACAGTCAAGGCAAGATGCAACAGGAGCTGGCAGACTTGAAGAAAAGCAGTGCTAATGAGATGGAGGCACTACGACAGGAGAACTCACGCCTAAGGCGAAAGATTAAGGTCGATCCCAATCAAAAGGGAAAGGCTAAGGAAACATCTGAGGCTGCAGGGTCCCTGGCTTTCCAGCCCACTAAAGAAGAAAGCGAGTACAATTCTACCCTGCACACCTTCACCATTACTCAACAAACTCCCATCCTTTCAACCCACCATACACACTTCCATCCCACCCTCCAGGAAATACTGCGGCTCCTACCCCCGCCGCCACCTTTCCCACCACCCACATCCCACCCTATAACATCCCTCACACCCTCCCTACCACCCATATCCCCCCTCACAACTTCACTTCAACCTTTCCCAGCCTCGTTCACCATCCCATCCCCTCTCACCCCTACCATCCACCCAACCTCGACGCCGCCATCCTTTTACCGATTTCATTGCCAACACCCCCTCCCTGCCCAATGGGAACCCTTCACACGGGAATGTTACACCGGTGAGACCGACCCAAACGAACACCTCAAGGTCTACATCACACACGTCGCCTTCTACACTTCCCATGATGTTGTTTTCTGCAAGGCCTTTCCTAGGACCCTCAAAGGCCCTGCCCTCGAATGGTTTACCACCCTTTCGCCATACTCCATCGATTGCTTTGACACCCTCTCCCACATGTTTACCATTCACTTCACCGGCAGCCGCCCACATCAAACTACAACAATCACACTTCTCGGCGTCAGACAAGAACAAGACGAGATGCTCCGGGCTTTCATTGACCGCTTCAGTAAGGCTGACCTTCGCACACCACACCTCAACCAAGAAATGATACTTCAGTACATGACACTCACTCTCAAACCCGGCCCCTACGCCAACAACGTCTACCTCCACCCACCCGCCTCCATGCATGAGTTGAAGCTCTGTGCCGCAGACTACGTCCGCATGGAGGAGATGCAAACTCTCCATACAAAATTCTGCAATGACTACACACCCTCCACAGCAACCCCCCTTCCACATCCTTTCCGGCTTGACCCGAGACTCCGTGAACCTCGACAACCTCGCTTCACCATATATGCCCCCCTAAATGTTCCTAGATCCCGTCTCCTTGATGAGGCCTTAAAGGCCGACCTCATCCCACTACCACGCAAGACGACCACTCCCCCCAACGCGGACATGACTAAATATTGCCGCTATCACCAAAACCACGGCCACACGATAGATGAATGTAAAGCACTCCAAGACAAGATTGAAGAATTGGTTCGTGCTGGCCATTTTCGCTGTTTCGTGCACATAGACGACCACCCTCCCCGATCTGATCACCCTCCTCGTTCTGACCACCGACGCACTCCCTACAATTCGATCATCCTCCTCGTTCTCGCCACGACAAACGTCCAAGCCAACCCGCTATTCGCGACCCCCAAACCGGCTCGCACCGATGTCACCCCTACCGACCCGCCCCTACACGACACTATTAACACCATCTCTGGTGGCTTTGTGAGTGGCAGATCCACCTCATCCTCCAGAAAGAGACACCTCCGCCATATACAATCCATCAACCACATTATCCATTCCCATCACAAACGTCGCATGCCCCCATAACCTTCACGGACGACAACTTCCATGGCCTTGATCACCAGCAAGATGACCCTATGGTCATCACCGTCGAGTTAGAAAACTACGCTGTCAAGAAAGTCCTCATTGACCAAGGCAGTTCCATTGACATCCTCTACTGGGAAATATACCAGAAACTCCAACTCCCCACCACCACCATGGCCCCATACGATGAGCCGATATATGGGTTCTCTAGGGAAAAGGTATCCACCCACGGCTACATCGACCTCCATACCGTTTTTCGCGATGGCGCTCAAACCAAGACGACTCCTATCCGATTCCTCGTCGTCGACGCGCCCACATCTTATAATGTCCTTCTCGACCGACCTTCACTCAACACCCTTGGCGCTGTCGTCTCCATACCTCACCTGGCCATGAAATTCCCATCCCCATCCGGCGACATCCTTACCATTCATGGCGACCAACAACTCGCACGCGAATGCTACATGGCCGGCCTACGCCCGCAGCTTCCCATTCTTCAAACCAATCATATTGAACGACCACCCGGCTCCGACATAGCCTTATCTGGCGATGATCTAGACCCCAGAGTAGGCCGGGATGCCCGCCTCAAGCTGGTCGAAGAAAGCATACCACTGGAGCTCCCTAATGGACACACCATCAAACTCGGCACTGGATTACAACCTGAACAATGCGACATCCTTACACCCACCCTCATCAACAACACAAACCTTTTCGCTTGGTCAGCTGCTGACTGACCCTCACGTCGCGTCCCACAAGCTATCCATTTACAAGGAGTACCGGTATGTCTCCCAGAAAAAACGCAAACTTAGCAAAGAACGACGATTAGCGGCCAAGGCCGAGGCCGACAAGTTGCTCAATGCAGGGTTTATCGAAGAAGCCCACTACACCACTTGGCTCTCCAACATGGTTTTAGTCAAGAAAGCTAATGGCAAGTGGCAGATGTGCGTCGATTACATGGATCTCAATAAAGCCTGTCCCAGAGATGCCTACCCCTTACCCAACATTGACCGACTTGTCGATGGTGGACCCGGTAACAAAGTTCTCAGTTTTCTTGATGCATACTCTGGTTATAACCAGATTCCCGTGGCCACATCCGACATGAACAAAATCGCCTTCATTACAGACGACGCCAACTACTTCTACAAGGTCATGCCATTCGACCTTAAAAACGCAGGAGCAACATATCAACGACTAATGGATAAGGTCTTCAGCCATATAATGGGCAAATGTGTCGAGGTATACGTTGACGATATGGTCGTCAAATCCCCAAGTCATCACCAGCATGCTCAAGACTTGTCTACCGTCTTCTCTGCTTTAAGACAATACAACCTCCGCTTCAACCCCGAAAAATGCGTCTTCGGCGTCGACCGTGGCAAATTCCTCGGATTCATGCTTACCCAACACGACATAGAGGCTAACCCTGAAAAATGCAATGCAATTATTAAGATGCGAAGCCCTAGTAGTGTCAAAGAAGTACAACGCCTCATAGGCCGACTAACCGCCATCTCCCGCTTCCTTCCCAAGTTAGCCGAAAAAACCCAACCCATCCTTCAACTACTCAAAAAATCGGCCAAGTTCACGTGGAATGACGATTGTGAACAAGTCTTTCAGAAACTAAAAGCAACCCTCACCTCACCATCCATCCTCCATAAGCTACACACCCATCAACCCCTACTCGTTTACATCATTGCCACGGATCCACTAGTGCATAATTTCCTTTTTACATCGCCTTATATGCCTCGGTTGGCCAAGAACCAAAGCATATAATGGCGTAGTGGCATTTTTGCAATTCCAGACAAGTTTTATGCCTCGGTTTAGAAAACACCCGAAGCAAAAGAGGTCTATAGGCTTCGGTTCACCCAAAACTGGTGCCAAAGGCAATAATATGCCTCGGTTCAAAAAGACCCGAAGCCGAAAAGGGATTGCATATACAAAACGTTAAAATGGCCAGCCTTAGGCCCAAATTCATTTCTTCATTCCTTTGCAGAAACCTTAAAGCCGCAGAATGTCTCTTCCACCAAGCTTCTTCTTCATCCTTCATACGGGAATGTCTCCCCCCAGCGGTGGGCATTGCTCCCCAACTCCACTTCCACCGTCAGCCCAAGCTCGCCAGAATTCGATGCTCCTCCTCGCCCTCCCATTTTACCGACAAAACCCTCATTTCCATCAAAGTCAACACTTCTCTTTCTCCTTGTCCTTCATTTCTATTCACCTTCTCCATAACATGCTTCTTCCATCTTCTTCTGTGCACGCAGGTGGAGTGCTTATTGGCCGCGACTGCGCAACGAGTTTGGTGAAACACAGAGAGGACGACGAGGGCGCGTGCGGGAGGGATCCACTCACGCGTCTATAGAAGTATGTCAGATCCATTGGCGTTCAGTTAGGAAATTTGAAATTCTGAGAATCGAAAATGGAAATTGGGGATTGGACTCGCAAATCTAAGTATGGTTGAAGACTAATTGAACTAACTACAAGAATTTGACACCGCTCTCCTTTCTCATTTCCTTTTCTTCCTTCTCTTTTTTTTTTTCTAACCATTTCTTTTCTTCCGTCTTCTTCTATTGCCTTCTATTGTGCCTTCTACTCACAATATTTTCTGAATTTAGATATTACTGTTAGTAGGGTCTTTTTCTTCACATTATTTGTCCTTCATTCATCTTGTTTCCAGGGGTAAAATCCAGTAAGCAGTATTGTGTTGTGATGGTTTGATATCCTCATTTTGGTGATTTTGTGTAGGTGATTGAGATTGGGTGGTGAGGTTTGTGAGGAACCATAATCGCTGATGGAAGGACGTATTCCAGAACCCGTATCGTTTCTGAATTTTTTTTTATTTTGAACGTCTTAGGCCTCGGTTGCATCTGAAACGAGGCAGTAATATAGAGATATGGCTTCGGTTCTCAGTAGAACCGAGGCATAAAATGAGTTTTCTGTCTCGGGTAGCACCCGAAGCCAAAAACTAACCCTTTTTGGCATCTGTCTTATATGCCTCGGTTCTAAAACCGGGATAGAATAACAAAAATAACCGCGGCCAAATACCCTTTCTGCACCGGTGATCACACCGTAAGTGTCGCGCTGGTTTAAGATGTCAATGGCACTCAACACGCTGTTTACTTCGTCAGCTGAATACTGCAAGACCCCAAAACCAGGTACCAGATGGTGTAAAAATTAGCCTTATCCCTTGTACACACAGCCCGACGCCTACGCCCCTATTTCCAAAATCATAACATCATCGTCAAAACCGACTATCCCATCCAGAAAATACTGCAGAAACGAGACCTCTATGAACCCCACGGTCGCATCAAAGCTCAATGCCTCCTAGACTTTGTCAACGATCTCCAGCGAACCCCTGAAGAGGACCAATGGACACTTTATGTTGATGGTTCGTCAAATTAAAAAGGGGCAGGTGCCGACATCGTCCTTGAAGGCCCCAACGATATCCTCATCGAAAAATCCTTTCACTTCGCCTTCAGAACGTCCAACAACCAAGCCGAATACGAAGCCATCCTCGCCAGCTTATCCCTCGCTCGCGAAGTTGGTGTCAAATCTCTCACGTGCAAAACTGATTCCAAGCTTACCGTGGGTCAACTAAATGACGAGTTCTAGATCAAAGACCCTACCCTCCTATAATACTATCACCTGGTCGGGACAATCATCCAATCCGCCTTTGAACAAGTCTGCATCCAACACATTCCCAGATCCAAAAATGTCAAAGTTGACATATTATCCAAACTAGCCAGCACCAAGCTAAAAAGCCGCCACCGATCACTATTACAGCAAACGCTATCCGCTCCTTCCATCACAAACACTTGTCATACCCTAACCCAACACCAAGCCGACAATTGGACAACTCCCTACATCTAATACCTCCAAACCGGTAACCCCCCACTTGACGCTGACAGAAGTTGCATAACTAAAGCCGCCAGATACACGATGATAGGCGATGACCTGTACAAACGAGGATACGACCAACCACTTCTTAAATGCGTCACTGCAGAACAAGCTCAGTACATCATTAAAGAGTTACATGAAGGCATATGGCCAGACGATTGGACAACGCCAAGGGCCGATGGCCAGAAGAATTAATGGAAGTGTTATGGGCCTACAGGTGTACCCCTCAATAAGCAACAAATGAATTCCTATTCAGCCTAGTATACTGCGTAGACGCCATGATACCAGTTGAAATTGGTGAACCATCTTTGCGCCAAGAACTATACGACGCAGTCCAAAATCATCAAAATATGAGCACCCACCTCGACCTCCTGCTTGAGTTAAGAGAAAAAGCCAAGATACAAAACTTAGCTGCCAAACAGCGAGCGACCAGAAAATATAATGCCAACCTATGCCCAAGATCGTTCGCAAAGGGAGACTTAGTTGGGAGAATGGCCAGCAGTGCAAGAAAGAAGGATGGCAAGTTCTTCGCCAATTGGGATGGCCCATACCGAATACGCGAAGATGCTGGAGGAGGAGCGTATAGACTTGAACAATTATCGGGGGAAGAAATACCCAATACATGGAATGTGTCCCATCTCAAGTTTTACTTTAGTTAAAAACATGTATTGTAGCATATACTTGTAACCCTGGGTGTACTATTTTCTCTCACTTGGTCTTTTTTCCCTAAGGAGGGTTTTGGCCAGGGAGGTTTTAACGAGGCACCCCAAATTTCATGAATAAAACAAAGGGTTCTTAACCTAACGATATATATATATATACATATATATACACGTGATGTAACTCATAAAGGATACAAATCAAATAGTTAATACAAATATATTTACATAAAGAGTAATGTAATTAACCATATTAATCATATTAGTATCAATCAGATAATCATATCAATCATATGAGTAAGTCTATATGAAATCAATGAACGACCATTAATTCATAATACTTCCCCTTAGGTGTCCATTGATAAGAGAATGTGCTTCGTTAAAACCTTACTAGGAAAACCCTTTGGGATAAAAACCTAGTGAAGAAAAAAAATACATCTTTTTATATAATATTGTTCTTTACATTTATTATTTCTCCCACTCATGTAAACTTACATAAGTTCTTCTTGGCAAAGACTTTCTAAATAGACCTGGTAGATTTTGACATGAACGAATCTTTTGGATATTTATATCATCCTTTCAATTGAACAATACACTATTGTCTTCATATATGGTTGTTAATTCCATCTTTGTCGAGGATAGCCACAAGTTTCTCGCACATGTTAAATTATAGACCTTAACCAAACACATTCATGACTTACCTCATGTCATAATAAAAAGTATGCATGATTAGACGATGTTGTTGCTATGGTTGGGTTCATATACCATCATGAAATAAGTGTGCTACCACATGTGAACAAATATCATGTTTGTGATCAACAATTGTGACATTGTGAGGATATGTAAAATAACATGCATCTGCATAACCTTTTAGGTTTGATTTTGAATCATTTGGATAAAATAAGCTCATATTCGTAGTTGAAGAACTATATCTTGGTTAACAAATTTACAGCAAATGCAATATCAAGTCGAGTATAATTAGCAAGATACATTAGTGTTCTTATGACACTAAGATATGGTACTTCTGGACCAAGAAGGTCTTTATCATTTTCTTGAGGTTTAAAAAGAGCCTCTATCAACGAATAACAACCTCATAACTATTGAAGTGCATAATAGATATGACTTGTTCATTTATAACCTTTTAAGCACCTTAATTATCTAAGCATGTTGATGTATAAAAACACCTTTATTTAAATACTCAATTTCTAATCTAAAACAAAACTTTGCCCTTCAAAGATCTTTCATCTCAAATTCTTTTTTTAACTAATCAATTGCCTTTGTGAGTGATGAGTTCAAATTTTTGCCCCCATTTAGTATTAAATTTG
>Ga0209589_1004998_pt1 | contig 22695 bp, 13 predicted proteins | sample CowpeawhiteBW_FD_187525 | JGI IMG/M metagenome (GOLD analysis project Ga0209589, IMG submission 187525) | Root nodule microbial communities of legume samples collected from California USA - Cow pea white BW (SPAdes) (version 2) | ecosystem: Host-associated > Plants > Roots > Nodule | place: USA...
TATTTATAAAAGAAATAAAATATTTGATTTAATATTTATAACAAAATAAAATAAAAATACCTAATATCTATAATAAAAAAAATAAAAATACATATTGTAAAAAAAAAATTCAAAATTTTTGGGGGGGCCACGGCCCCTCCCTGCTACCATAATAATCCGCCATTTTGTTTCACAATACAATGGATCGCCCGTATTATAATTTTAAAGTTTAAATTGAGAAATAAAAGTACAAGTAAATATACATCAATATATGTAACATCCATTTTTAGTAGTTTTAAAAATAATAAAATAGAACATTTCATCACAGTATTCAAAACAAGTAACCTAGTATATAAAGCATATTATTATAGTTTTATAAACTATAGGACTATAAAAATATAACATTTATACACTCAAACTAAACTAACAAGCTAAATAAAAAAACTAACAACTATTAAAGTTTCCTGAGATCTTCCACTACTCTAACTAGTGGCTCTCCATCCTTAAGAGGTGCCTATAAACTTATAACTTCATCTGCTCACACCGATAAGGTGGTCATATAAAATAGAGAGATAAGCAAACACAAGAAACACAAAGCACACAAAAAGGGTAAGCTAGTGTTCCAAAGAGTTATCCTTAAACAATTAAATCACATCCAATATAAACTATGCTTGGATAAAAATATAATGAATATACATATGCACATAAAAAGTTGACACTAAACTCAATTATCCGAATACATACCCTTGAAATAAGAATTCACTAGAGGCGTGCACTTGTATAGTATTTATGCTCTATAGAGCCCTAAACAAAAGGGTTATCACCCTAGTACTCATAAGGTTAATCCCCTTCATGCCTAGGACCAAACAAGTTTATTGACTAGGACCTCTTGCGATTCTCACCACATAACCCATTATACTCTACATGAGTGTAAATGGTTATAAAGTTCAGGGTACCCCCTTAGTGAATCTCATACATCAATGCATACATTAAAGTTACCACCATCAAGAATTTGTCATTGAAATTCCGTAATCACCCTCTCTTAGTATATTGGTTCAAAATAGTTTTAAAACAGTGGGCTTATGTTGAATTGCTCAACTACTCATATTCTAATTCTCTAAAACATCACAAGATAAATCCAAACAAGCACAACCATTCTAACATGCAACCTTCAACCAAATCTTAAAAGATCACCTCAACAATACACATCAAAGCATAATTATAAAAATATTTAATGTATCCCCAATTAATCTATCAATAGCATGCATCCATCAAATAGAAAAAGCACCACAAAATAAGTCAAGATTAGCTTCCCCTATGTGCTAAAACTGCTCAACAAGCTTTAAGACACCAAAAACACCTTTAGTTTCACTGGATGCTCTATCTATACTTAGGAATAACACAAGAACGATCAAGACATAACGTTGTGATCATTGATTAGCAAAGACTCATATAGAAGATTAAAAAGACACATACAAGCGAAAAAAGCCTCACATGCAACATAAGATAAAAGAAGACCAAGAGAAAAGGGCTGAAACTTAACTTACCGAACAAAGAAACTCATCGGTCCAAATTGAAGAGCTCGTCGTGAGGATCAATCTTATGATCTCGATTCTTTAATAGACAAGCAAAGAGAGGAAAACCCTTAGAGAGAAGTCAAGAAACTCTAGAAAAGTAGTTTCTAGATAGATAATATATTTTAAAATAATGAAACTCGTTTATAACAGTTATATTCATACTAAAACCTTTTAATATTAAAATAATCGAGTCTCGCTATTTTTAAACCACTATTATTTCTAAAATGTTATTTTCTAGATCTTTACAATACATACCACAGTTACATTTTTTTTAATAATTAAAATAAATATTTTTAAGAGAAAAACTTACAACTCAATTCCATCATGTTTTATATTTGATACTTTACATTTTTATACTGAATAAAAGTAATCGTGTTAAAATAAAAGAATATTTCAAAATTCCAGCACAACTAAAAATAAAAATAAAGTTATAAAAAAGACGAATAAAATGTGATATATATTAATATATTATTTCTATTATGTAAACCATTTTATCAAATTCTAAATAATTCAAATATTAATATAAAGAAATCTTTGAATAATGAAAAATTTTAGTAACAAAAAATAATCAAGTCACTATAGTGACCAATTTAAAAACTAAAAATTATTGATAACTAAAATAGTTTCTAAAAATTATAATTGGTCTCTGAATTGGTACCTAAGAAAAGTGTCTATTATAAATTGGTTTCTAAATTAATCACTAACATAACCAAGGTTTTGACTATCAAAGAAATTGTTCCCTAATTAAATATATTGTTCTCTAAATATAATTTCGGTTATTATTTAATAGTTTTCTTGTAGTGTATCTTTAAAAATCATTAAACAAACTTTCATTTTGAAATATTTTAACCAAACTAATTAATTTCTTATGATATTAAAATTTTAGTACTTTTAAAACTAATAAGGAAAATGAAGTTAAAAATGAAAATCAAACCGAAAATATCATTTTTAAATACTTTTTCATTTTCATTTTTTTATTTTTAAAAATAAAAAAAAATAAGTCTTTAAATATGACTTGTTTTAAAACAAAAAGTTACTTTTTGATCATGGTACGATTTATTTCGGATGAAATTTTGTATGAATTCTTTTTCCAAGCAATCATAACCTCTCCAAACAATTTCTTGTTGACCATACCTATGAGACCAAGTTACCTGAATGAGATATAAATATAAGAGAGAGATGGGAGAGACAAAAGAGAATAATTGAGTAAGGAAAAAAAATGGAGAAATATTGTATCAAGAACAAAGGAAATGAGAAACAAAAATGCATGGTCAAATCAATAGAAGAATTGAAACTACAATCTGGTACACATATTTAAGATCTTCTTCTATCATTTTAACTCTTTGTTTATTGTGAGTTGAATCTCTAATTTAACCTTGTGTTTGGATAAAGCATTTCAACAATACTGAGAAATTGAAATGAATTGTATTTGAATTACTTGCAATTAAATTCCATTCATTTTTTAAATAACTTGTTTGGACAAAAAAACTAAAATACCTTACATTTCAATTTTTTGTTTGGATAAAATAATTGAATGTCTTGTGAGATAAAATTTCATTTTAAAAATATTTATTTTAGGCTTAATTATGTTTTGAATTCATGATAAATTTGAAACGGGCTCAATGAGCTAGATGGGTCGGGCCGCCCCACGACTTAGTCGGGTCGAGAAACCCAGACGGGCTAGGTTAGGTCGGCTTGACGATCGAGACAAGCCTGATCAACCTCACGACCCATACGGGTCGGTCATGCCCGTCAAGTTCGTTGACCCAACCTGACCCAACCCGTCTAGGACGTTGACCCATCTGGATTGTCGGGCATGCTTGTGTCATTGGGCACACCCGACAAGTCTGTGTCGTTGGAGTGGCCCGACCTAGCAAGGTCGTCGGGCCAGTCGGTATCGCCCGGGTCTTCAGGCCCGTCTTAGTTATCGGGTAGGTTAGGCCTGACTAGGTCATCGAGTCGGTCAAGCTTGTTGTAACATCCCTAAGGAATATTACTAATTTAAATAAATACATAAAGAAAAGAAAATAAACATCACGGTATTATTATTCCCAAAACGCGGGAAAATGAAATAATTTAAACATCGCGCCACATTTATTAAAATCGTAGCATTTAAAACTTTACAATTTCCAAAATAAATTAAAACATAAGTGATAACATAAATAGAATCCTAGCTTAATCCCAGCTAGCCCTCACTCCGTAGCTTGAGCGTTCTCAGCATCACCTATATCACTATCTGCTCCCGTGTAACGAATTACACAATCATCGCCATACACAAACAGAAAGGGTGAGCTTATAAAAGATAAAGTAACATATAATAAATCAGAAATAACAACAACACACCCATTTATTCTATTCCATTTAGTTCTTGGCCAAGTTCCTAATTTCTCAAGGTTTTACAACCTTCAATTCACTTAACATTGTTAGCCTTGGACTCAGGGTTTATGATGCTCGCACGAACATGCCCGCTTGTGGTCCTGCTTCTACGAACCTCCCCGCTCGTAGTCCTACTCCACGGACATGCCCGCCCGTAGTCCAACACACGTGATCCACCAGCTACGTACCTCCCCGCACGCAGCATCTCTCAAGTGTGAGACGAACCATACGAACCTACCTCGCCCGTATCCTTACACGAGAGTAACTGGATATGAACCTCCCCACTCATATAATCACGTATTACCTCCATCCATGAACCTACCCGCTCATGGCACATAATCCCCTGATCCAAGTTTCGCCTCAAATGCCTCCAAACAACACACACAAATCACAATTCTTGCTTAGGCTAGAAGCTTTAGCTCAAGCGATCAAGCCTGACTCGCTTAAGCTAGGCTCTCTCGCCTGGGCAAGCCTGTGACAGTGAAAATATACGAGAACTCGCTTAGGCGAGACCTTACTCGCTCAGGCGAGAACTCCCTTCGCCTGAACCCCAAAATTCTCTCGCCTAGGCGGCGAGTCCTGCAACCACAAGCAATCCATCACAATTTCTCGCTTAGGCGAGTACCTCTCGCCTGAGCGAGCCCCTCGAGCACAACCTCCACACTTCACGATCTCTCGCCTAGGCGAGATACCCTCGCCTGAGCGAGATGCTCAAGCAACAACAGGGTTTGAGTTTCTGGTATTTTTGCCTGGGCGAGACTGGCTCGCTTGAGTGAAATTAACAGACATTCTCCTCTGATCACGCACCCCGATACCAATTCCAACCCAATTTCCTTCCTTCCATATTTACCAAGCAATCCAAAACACTTCGAGAGTTATATGGACATTATTTAGACATAGTTTGACACCAATTTTTGATATTGCCCATAACACATCATACAACAAAGATAATACCTCCATCATATTCATAACAGGGTATAAGGCATTGTCCAACAAACATCCAAATAACCAACAAACCAATTCACAGCACATAGGCACGAGAATTCAAAGCAAACCAACATACAATCATGGGCATATGACTCTTACTCATACACATAACCTAAAACATGAAAATAGCTCCCCTTACCTGGTTTCCTATGCTTAAAACAAGAAAAGATGATGGTTCTTCTTGCCCAAAATTAACTTCTCTTGGTTTTTACTATTTAATTATGGTAAATAGTAAAAACAAAATTCTGATTTTTAAGTGTCTCTAAATGCATTTTAAAGACCATTATGGGTTGTTTTCCCACTCTTTCACATTCAGACCACTATTTTATTAGCAAAAATAAAGAGAGCAATTTCGTTATGAACGGGATTTGAACACACACCCTTGAAATTCCAAAGTTAAGACACAACCAATTAAAATTAATAGTCAATCAAATAACACACATATGGCAAACATAGGACTTGAACCCAAGTCCTTTCACACAATCAAAGTACTCTCAACCACTTGAGCTAGCACTTTTCCACGTCATAACAATTAACATTAAATGCCATAAAAGCTTCTACTACCCGTATTTATTAAATAATTATTAATTTAATTATTTAAATTTCATGGGTCTTACACTTGTCGAGTCAACGGGTCGGTTGGGTCACTGGGCTGCCCGACACATCTGGGTTGTTAGGCCCACTCGTCACTTCTAGATCATCTGGCTCGCCAAACCAGTGTAGGTCGTTGGGCTCACCCGTCCTGTTTGAGTTTTAAAGCCCGCCTGACCCATGTGTGTCATCAGGTCACCCTGATCTGTCTGGGTCATCGGGCCCATTCTGGGTTGTCGGGCCTACTCGACCCATTTATGTTGTCAGGTCAGTCTAATCTGTCTGGAGTGTATATCCAACCCAGCCTGTCATGGTTGTCGGGTTTGCCAGGTCTGTTTGGGGTTGAATATAGAGTGTGAGGTTGAGTGAGAAGAATTTCAAATTCCACCTTTTTTTAGGATATTTGTATTCCTTCTAATTTAACTAATTGAAATACTTTAAAAAAATGCATGCATTTTAAATGCTTTTTAATTTTTCTATCCAAACAAAGCATTTCATTACAAAGAATTTCAAATTCTCCAAATAAATGAATCACTCTCTTGAATTGTCTCATCCAAACACACCATAAATGTTTTCAAACGGTAATTCTTCAAAAAAATTCATTGCATCAGAAAAGGTTTTAAGATTTGTCTAATTCAATTTTTAAAATCGATTTACAAGGTAAAGATCACACATAAGAGACCATAATTTTATTATTTTACTCACTTTTTTACGTAAAATATTGCCTAAATAATCGACCGTCTATAAGATGTGATCTTTAGTAGTTTTGAGTCGCACCTATATATTTGTGGTCTTTTCTATATTTAGACAACAATTTTATATAGAGTTGTCAAAACGGGTAACCCGACCCGGCTCGACCCACCACGGGTTGATGATTTAGTGAGCCAACCCAACCCGGCTCACTTTTTAGCGAGTCAAAAAAATTCGAACCCGACCCGACCCACCATGGGTTGGCAGGTTAAACGGGTTGGCTCATGGGTTCACTTAACTAAAAAATATATTATTTTTTATTTTTTTTCAGTCAAAACTAAATTGTAATTCTAATTAAAATCTAAACAATCCAAATACAAACCAAAATAAAAAAAAAATACAAATTATTTATGTGTTGGATAAAAAAACAACCTAACATGATCCAAATGTAAAGTCTAACTTAATCAAAATAAATAAAAACACTTGTGTGACCTTTTTATCTGCGGGTTGGTGAGCCAACCCGGCTCACCACGGATGAGTTGAGTTCTAAATGAGCCGGGTCAAAAATCAACCAGTATTGAAATTTGTAAAAAAATTTCAACCCAACCCGACCCGAACCCGTGGTGAGTCGGGTTGGCTCGCGGGTTCCGACCCATTTTGACAGCTCTAATTTTATACATGTGGTTTAAAGTAAAGAATGATGTAGTGTCCCCCATTCTCCTCTTTTCTTTCTCCTCCTCTTCTTCTTTCTCCTCATCTTTCTTCTCTTCCTCTTACCACTTATCACAAATTAATTATCAACAGATTTAGAAACAAAAATTCAATTACTGGTAAATTTATCAATTGATTTTTTTAAAAAATCAATTACCAATAAATTTTACAACAATTTTTTTTACCAATGCAAAATATTTGATTATCAATAATAAAAATTTGGTTATATTATACCTTTAATCCTATTTTCGTAGCAAAATATCAATTTGGTCCCTCAATTTTTTTATCTCAATTTCATCCCTATTTTGGGAAATTTGATGCAATCAAGTCTTTTTTGTTAGTGGTGTAGTAATGACGTTAAATGGGGTGCCACGTGTTAGTTCCTAGACTTTTTGAATTTTTTTTTGAATTTTTATTTATTTTTCTAATTTTTTTAAAAAAATAAAAATTTGCCATGTATCAAGCTGACATCGTGTCGTGTGGCAGTGATAATGTCACGTGTCATTATTATGCCAGGTGTCATTTCTCTATTCTCAATTTGGTCCTAGTATTTTAATTTTTGTCTCAATTTACTCCTATTTTTTGTAAAAATTGTTCAATTTTGTTCCTCTACAAATTGAAAGCAACTTTAATTTCTATATAAATATGCACAAATACTTCTATCAAAATTGATATTTCAAGTAAATATTTTTAACAAGATTAAACTTTATTTAAAATTGTTTTAAAGTTGTTAATAGAAAATAATGCTAATAATAAAAAAAATCATAAATTATATTGATATTTTATTACATCATACTTTAATATATTTTTATTTGAATTTATATTTTAAATAATTGCATATTTTTAAAATGTGTAAAATTCAATAATTTCTAACAAATGTTTTAGTTGGTGTAAAACTAACAATTATATAAATTGAAGAAAAATTAACTAGTTTATGTAACAATCAAAAACAAATAAATTTAAATTTTAAAAACAATTTTAAGTAAAATTGAATGTGAAAAAAATTTAAATTAACTTAGTTTTGTTGAAAATATATAATAAAAATATCTACTTGAATAAAAAAATCAAATTTAATAAAAATATATGTATAACATTTATATAAAAGTTAATTTTTGTTTCAATTTGGAGGGGAACGAAATTGCACAATTTTTACAAAAATTGGGACTAAATCTAGACAAAAATTAAAATACAGGGACCAAATTGAGATTGAGAAAATGACACCTGACATAATTGTGACATGTGGCACTGTCACTGCCACGTGGCACTATCAATGTCATGTGGCAGACACGATGTCAGCTTGACACGTGGCAAACTTTTAACTTTTTTTAAGAAATTTAAAAAAATAAAAAAATTCAAAAAAAAATTAAAAAAATCCAGAAATCGACACGTGACATCCCATTTAACATCGTTACTACACCACTAACGGAAAGGACTTGATTGCATCAAATTTCCCAAAATAGGGACCAAATTGAGATGAAAAAAATAGAGGGACCAAATTAATATTTTGCTACGAAAATGGGGACCAAAGATATAATTTAACCTAAAAATTTTAAATTATTAATAAATTATATCAACAAATTTGACCAACAGAATCGTTATTAAAAGATATTTTTGTCAATGATAATAATTTATCAAAAAAATTTATCAACAGAACCATTAATGATAAATTACATCGACAATTTAATAATTTATTTTATAAATTATAATTCAGTCTTCTTTTTTAATGAATATGAGGTTACATTACTAGATTGTAAAGTGATGATTGCATCTTACATCAATATTATAATTTCACCTTATTCCTAATTCACGGAAAATCTTCAACAATGTTAAGATTCGAGGTTTTTCCTTTTGTTTTGTACATGAGACACTCTTTCTTTCTTTCTTTTTTATTTACGGAAAGTTTTTTCCTTATCTCTTTTCTGCTTCGACCTCATACACGTATTCTATTCTCATTTGGGCTAAAATATTGTTTATTTATTCTTTTATCCCGTTTTATTTTTCTATGAGCTTGTTCATGTGTATTTGAGTTTACTTGTCTATTCTTTCCTTTATTTTAATGATAGGAATATTATATTGTAAGTGTTTGAATTAGTTATTTTAATAACTACAAAATTGATTCGATATTGTTGATACATTAAATAATTGATATTGAATCAAGCATGTGACCATAAGTTTACTGCCTACAATTACATGAAAGGATAAGGGAAATATCATGAGATTATTTTATAACTATTTAATACAATTGTATCGGTTTGAAATAATAACTAAGGTAAAATGAATTATTTATCTTTGAATCAGTATAGTCAAAACATTTTATTTATCTTATTCAACAAATTAAACATTGTTTTTGTTTTCATAATAATTGTATTTTAGATTTAGTTAAAATATTATATAATTAGGTTTTATAATTTTGTTTCCATTAATATTGTAAGGACTTGTGCTTTTATTTGATAATGTACATTATTGGATTTTAAAGGGGATAATTAATTCTCATTTGTGTTTCAATTTAAATTTAATTAAGATATATGGGTTACTTTAGAATCAAATGGAGAGTGAGTATAGTGAACAATGTGAGGTGTAGAAAGTATAGCTACGTTGGTTGAGTAGTTATTGGGCCTTGGTATTCGTTGAGACAGATTTCACATATGAAAACGGGGCTTCTCCCTGCACCCCCAAACCTTCTCCTGTACCCCCAATAATTACCCTTTTGACCCTAATCAAAAGTATGAAACGAATTCCGAAATCCGTTTCATAAAATTTCATGTTTTTTTATAAAACGGATTTCGGAATTCATTTCAGAAAAGTATGAGACGGATTCCGAAATCTGTTTCTAGAAAAAAAATTAAAATTTGTGAAACGGATTTCGGAATCCGTTTCAGAAATGTATGAAACGGATTTCGAAATCCGTTTCACAAAAACAAAAAATTAAAATTTGTGAAACGGATTTCGGAATCTGTTTCAGGAATGTATGAAACGGATTGGAATCCGTTTCACAAAAAAAAAATTAAAATTTGTGAAACGGATTTCGGAATCCGTTTCAGAAAAGTATGAAACGGATTTCAAATTCCATTTCAGAAAAGTATGAAACAGATTCCGAAATCCGTTTCTAGAAAAAAAAATTAAAATTTGTGAAACGGATTTCGGAATCCGTTTCATACTTTTCTGAAACGGATTCCGAAATCCATTTCACAAAAAAAAATTAAAATTTGTGAAACGAATATCGAAATCCATTTCAGAAAAGTATGAAACGGATTCCGAAATCCGTTTCTAAAAAAAAATTAAAATTAAAAACGTGGTTGTCGTTGATGTCGTTGAGAGAGTGGTCGAAGGTAGTGTCGAACTCGACGGCGAAGGAGGTTGAGTTGGGGGAGGGTTGGGGGAGGCCCATGGAGAGGGCGGGGAAATGGGTGGAGGAGGAGAAGCGGGAGGAGAAGGAGGAGGTGGAATTGGTTTGGGGGTCAAGAAAAGAGAGGGTAAAAGGGTAATTATTGGGGGTACAGGAGAAGGTTTGGGGGTGCAGGAAGAAGTCCCCTGAAAACACATAGAGGGAGGGCGCTATCCTAACAAGGAAATAAGACTCCTCCTAGCAAATACTTACATAACCTTCTTGTCTTCTCCAAAGACAAAAAGCTTGTATTCTATTTTAACCTTCAAACCCACGTGCTCTCTCTTCGAACTTACTTCTCTTTTCATTCTTACACTTCATCTTACAATCTTGTTAAAAGGAGTATTGATTACCGATTTATGAGCTTACTTGGAAAACTATTATTTTTATTGGTAAATATTAGTTACTAGTATTTTGTTAGCGAAGAGAGAGTTGAACCTTATAACTCTAAAATGTTAGTGGAAAAATTAAACCCACAACTTCTCCCACCCTTTCTTTCAACTTCAAAAAATGTCTTCTTCTGTGTATCTTTAAACTTTCATTATTTTTCTTACATACATACATGTAAGGGTTATTTGGGGTGAGGAGAGTGTTTTGTGATTAAGGTTTTCATCCTAAATGTGATATGAGAGTGTGTTTTTAGATTAAAGAGTGAATTTGAATGAGTAGAAAAGAAGAAAATGAAGGGAAAGCATATTCTAGAAGAACTAAAGTCATCTATGTAAGGAGAAACAAAGCTCTTATTTTCTTGGACCATCATGGAGCATCTCTAGTAGTGCAGGAATTTGTGGACCTTGTATTAAGGGTCAAGTAGTGTATGATATCCTTTTTTAGCCTTGTATCATGGGCTAGTGTAGGGCTTTTGGTCAAGTTGGGTCAACAAAAGTCAACACTTATAGTTGACCCAAATTTGCGCATAAATTAGTTAAACATGGGTGATTAAGGTTTTGTAACCAAACTTAGTTACCAAAGTGGAAGACGTTGTAAGACCTGTGAAATTTAATTAATTAAATAAATAATTAATTAATAAATGCGGGTAGTGGGAGCCTTTATGGTATTAATTATTGATTGATATAATGTGAAAAAGTACTAGCTTAAATGGTTGAGAGTACTTGATTGTGTGAGAGGACTTGAGTTTAAGTCCTATGTATGCCATTTATGTGTTAATTAATTGATTATTATTTTATTGATATGCTTGATTATGATGAGTGATAATTTAATCCTATATTTATAGAAATTATCTCCAAACATGAATTGGTTGAATGGTTGTGCATTGACTTAATATTGGCAGGGTGATGAGTTTGAGTTTGGGTAGACCCAATTTAAGATTTCTTTTTGCTAAAATTAGTTTTGGCATGAATGTGAAAAGGCAGAGAAACCCTAGCTGACAATGGGCAATTAATGGACCTTGAATGGCAATTAAGTTAGCATAATGTCATTTTCGTTTTCCTTTCTTCATTGCTAATTAAGACACCATTAAAAGACCAATTTTGGGTGAGAAGAAAGGTTTCTGAGTGTCTCATTGTTGAGCAAGGTGAGGAGAGGAAAACTGAAAGCTATCACTACATTCAAAGAAGAGAGTGAGTGTGGTTCGTGAAAGGAGAAAGGGTTGTCATTATTGATCAAGGAAGACCTCTAGGCATATTAATTTTAAAGCAAGGAATCTAGGTTAGGGGAGCTGAGTTTCGTTAATGTTTATTTTTGTGAAAAATTGCATGATGTATATTATGGAATGCATGAATAAATACTATTTCTGTTTGAATTTCCGTGTTTCTGGAAAATTCCCAAAAACCGCTTGACGGGTTACTCGTAGCTGCCAGGTGTAAGATCCGAGAAAATTAAATAGTTATTTAAATAATTAACACATTTAATGAGTGGAATTATGACGTGGAAAAGTATTAGCTCAAGTGGTTGAGAGTACTTTGATTGTGTGAGAGGACTTGGGTTTGAGTCCTATGTATGCCACTTGAATGTTATTTAAATTATGCATTTTTTTTAGTTATATATTGAATGCTTGATGTGATGATAAATTCCTAAAGTTGTAGGAGTTATCACAAATGTGAATTGGTTGAATTGGTTGTACATTGGACTTGGTAATTGATGGGTTGTGGGTTCAAGCCTTGTTAAAAACCAAATTAAATTTCCTTTTTAGGTTAGTTTTATTTTTGCATAAAATTTGAAAAGGGCAGTGTAACCTAGTTGTCTAAGGGGCTGGAAAATCATATTAAAAATCCCTGGTGAATTGGGACTGATTATAGAGGGAGAGTGAGAAGGAGAAACCATCGTGGGAGTGGGAGCAAAGGCAGAGAAGCTTTTGATTAGAGTTACATCCACATTAATTCGAATTTGAAGCGAATTCCAGGTAAGGGGAGTTGTTTTTGCGTGTTTTTAGTCGTGAACCCTATATTGTGCGTTGCTTGATTGAAATTGTATGTTTTTCATCCATTTTCGGCACTATTTCATTGAGATTTATGGGTCTTTCCCAGAAACCGCCTGGCGGATCAATCCCTACCGCCAGGCGGCACATCAATGATAGGCGTTGTTCTTGCTTTGGCATCAACTGCCTGGCGGTGATGAATTTCTGCCAGGCGGTGTGACGTTGTTCGCGAGTTTCCTTTGATTTGTTATGTGCGCATGGGTCATTGGAGCTTTTGATTGTGATCTTGTGTTGATGCTATGTGTTATAGTACGAAATTGTGAGAATTGGGGTCTGTTGGTGCTTTGGAAATATTTTTCAGAATTAGCATGGTTAGAGTTGGGGTGTTCGAAGGGGTAGAATCCAAATTGAATTGCTATGGTTCATAGTACGTACGAATTAGAGGATCTAATGTCAACGGAAATTGGGTCAGTAAACCACGAGTGAATCATTGTCTGGTATTGAATTTGGTAACTGAATTGAGTTTTGGACGTCTTGAGCATGTCACGGGTATAATAGCCTGGGTTTTTCTGGGTTCTGGTGTACCGCCTGGCGGTACTCAGCTTGTCGCCAAGCGATGACGAGGACAATGGCAAAAGATGTTGTGTTGGTGTTGGTTTTGGTTGGTCGCGAGGGAAGAGGTTGGGAGTGAGTTGGAACAGAAGTTAGGTTGAGGAAAATGGAAGAGACTCGGGTACTGAATGTCCTTGTAGTTGAGATAATAAGGGGATTAAAATATTGAGTTTTACTAAGTATACTGATTATGCAATTGGTAGGCTAACTTGTAAGTATGAAGTGTAAATGTGTAGGATATGATCTATGAAATGTTGAGAATCTAGATGCCTTGAGATAGGAATGTGTAATTGGTAAGAAAAATAAAGGAAGGAAAAGCAGGTGTACATGGTGTTAAAGAATGTGCAATAATGTATCATAATGATGCGTGTGATGATGATAAAGCAGTATCTAGTGTAAAGTATATGAGTCACTTATGTCTTAAAGGATTGGTAAGGATATTGATAATCATACATCGCGGAAAATGGGGGGATTTGGTGAATATATGTTGTAAGCAATTGAACTGCTGTAATCTCATAATTGGACTTGACTTCCATTAAACGAGGGTGCACCGATAACTTAGAATGCTTGGGGTATAAGTCAAATAGTATGGAGTACCTAAACCAACAGCTTTTCGCTACTATCATAGCGCTTGGTGGCTTGAGTAGGTGCGCCAGGTGATAGAAACTGCAGGAGAGGTCCCTGCACCGCGTGGCGCCTGGCGGCAAGGTATGCTTCGCCAAGCGACGCCTGTAAAACAGTGAGTCTGGAGTCGTTGGCGCCTGGCGGCAGGAAGGTATCGCCAGGCGGTCTGGGCCTGTGTCGCCTGGCGGTGCTGGGTGTTGCGCCGGGCGAGAATCTAACAATCTATGACTTGTGTTGTGTTGTATTTAAGAAATGATGCTATGCTTGGATCGGGTGATGCTGTGCCATGAGCGGGTAGGTTCATGGATGGTGGTTAACATGTGATGATATGAGCGGGGAGGTTCATATCTAGTTACTCTCACGTGGGGATACGAGCGAGGTAGGTTCGTATGTTCCGTGCTAACATTTGAGAGATGTCACGTGCGGAGAGGTACGGGGCTGGTGGATCACATGTGTTGGACTACGGGCAGGTAGGTCCGTAGAGCAAGACTACGAGCGGGGAGATTCGTAGAGCAGGACTACGAGCGGGGAGGTTCGTAGAGGCAGGACCACGAGCGGGCAGGTTCGTGTGAGCATCATATTCCTGAGTCCAAGGCTAACCTTTTGTGTGAATGGATGGCTATACAGTCTTGGGGTTAAGGTCTTGGCCAAGAACTAAGTAGATTGAATAAGATGGGTGTATGACTTATCTTGCCTATTTTATATATGTTATTTTATTTTCTGAGCTCACCCTTTCTATTTGTGTATGCCGATGATCGTGTGATTCGTTACACGAGAGCAAATGTTGATACAGGTGATGCTGAGGAAGCTCAAGCGACGGAGTGAGGGCTAGCTTGGGGATTAGAGCTAGGAGATTTTCATATGTATTTTATTATGTTTTCGTTATGAATAAGAATTTTGGAACTTGTAACACGTTGATTATTTATGTTATAAGTTTTTGGCCCGTGTTTTCATAATTTAAATGTTTCCTGCGTTTGGGAATAATAATATTGCGACTTTTGATATTCAACATTTTCTTTTATTATTTATTTTAAGTAATATTCCTTAGGGATGTTACACTAGGCGACTCATACCAATACAGTGTCTTTCTGGGTTCCTTTGTGGAACCACCTGGTGATGATGAACACCCGCCAGACAACGCGAGCCAAATTTTTGTTCGATTTTGTTGTTTTGGGATTTATGGGTTGATTTCGATCGAGGAATGAGGGAAGCGTATCAATTATTTGGTGGTTGGATGCTAAAATTGTTGAATGAGATAGAGATTGGAAGTGAATTGGATGAAAATCTTATGAACATGGTTAGGGTTTGGGGAAAATTGGGGATTTTCAAGTCAGTGAGGATTGATGCACGAATTACATTGAGCAGTTATAGTTTCAATTTTAAATTGATATTAAATAGCATTGGATGAACGTTGGCTTGATGGATTCTGGAAGTGCACAAAGGAATGCATTCTGGAAGGATTTGAGACTTAGGAATTTGATTCGCGCAATGTGAGGAGAAGTTCTGAAATTTCCAGAAATTGGTGCAATGCCTAGCGACAGGCTATGTGCTGCCAAACGCCATTGCAGAACAGAGTGACATTTTGGTACTGTGAAGTGTAGAGGGGAGCCTTGGATTTTTGTGAATCAATTTAATGTTGAACAAGTGATTGGGAAACCATGTGGACATAGACATAGGGGGATGATATACCTAAATTAGTAGTATGAATTTATGTGGGTGTGTGTGAATCATTGTGCTTGAACCAGAACTAAAAACTAATATTGTGCAAGTACTGGTGTGGCGTCTAGCGGTGGTTATTGACCTGCCAAGCGATAGCTACAAAATAGTGGGTTCTAGAGCACGTAGCGCCTCGAGGTGAGGGTGGTCCTACCAAGCGATGTCTACAAGTCAGGGTGCTCTAAGGCACTTGGCGCCTAGTGGCACGTGTCCCCTACCAGGCGGTCTGGAACTAGGTTTTGCTTGGCGGCTCTGTAGCAGCGCCAGGAATGCAGAGGCCAGACTTGTGTATTGCATGCTTTGGATATGTGTGATCTATAAGGCTTTGGTGATATCTTGAAGGTCGGCTTGCTAGTGTTCCTTGAGTTGTGGCTCAGAACATATCCCCTAAGTTGTGGCTCGGGATAGGGGTTAAGCACGTGGCATTCCTTGAGTTGTGGCTCGGAATGACATCTCTTGAGTTATGGCTCAGGATGGCGGATGAACACGAGGAACTCTTGAGTTGTGGCTCGGGTTGGCGAGTGTTGCCGGTGTGAGTGTGCGCATTGTGGCGTGTACGGATAGGTGCAGTTAGATTGCCCTCCTTAGTATTAAGCTGGCGAGTTTGGTAGTCTTGGGACGTTATGAATGTTATTCGTATTGGGAGCTCCACCTGGCGTTACGAAGTGTGGTCCGTAGCGTGGTTTCCCGCATGTGCTCTACCAGTTGTGGCTGGTAGATGTGATAGTAAGACACCTTGAGGTACTCATCAAAAGACGTAGAACACGGGTAACATGGTGGTGGCCATGTGACGTGAAATCAAAGGATGAAGTTCCTTTGGTATGCTTGTATTGATATATATATATATATATATATATATATATATGAGTTTTATTTGTTAGTTCACCCTATCTGCTTGTGTTTGGCGATGATCGTGTACGCGGTACACAGGAGCAGATGATGTTGCACGTGAATTTGGTGAGGCATAGCGTCAGAGCGGGGCTAGATTAGGAGAAATTTTTTTTAGTGTTTTGATGTTTATGGTTTTGGAATAAATTTGTAAACACTTATGTGACGCTTTATAGTTATGGATTTAAGTTATTTTACATTGAAATAAAGTTTTAAATTTCCAGCATTTTTGGAAAATGATATTTCAATAAATGTCGCGTATTTATTATTTATTTAATTTTATTATTTAAATCCGTAATATCCGGTCAGGATGTTACAGACGTCCCACATGAGGAGATGTGCCTATGTGGCATGCTCCTAATGGAGATTATTTTCCATAGGTAGTTGTCATGTGTCATGTTTCTAGTGGGAAAACTTTTTGCAAAGCAATGGCCACATGACACTCTAGGAGTGGCGTGCTTTTCTATAAGTTAGTGGCCACATGTCCTCCTCTCAATGGAGAGGATTTCTAGACTTGTACACTTGTACCTTTGGTTAGGGATGGTAATGTGAGTCGGGTTGGGTGATTCGGCCTGTAGTCTTACAATGAAAAACGTGGGGTGGGCTAAGATCTTGAGCCTGTTGGTCTACATAAGCTTGGCTCGCATAATCCACAACCCGTGCGGGCTTGGAACGGAGCGGGGCGACTAGCATGTTGGCCTACAATCAATTTCCCCTAATTGAAAACCTAATTTTTCTTTTCCAACGCGTAAAACAACTTCACATCACTCAACTTTCTTTCTTTGTTCTCATTACTCTTTCTCGCAGAGTCTCTTTCTTTCATGATAATCATGGAACATGCTTATCTCAATATGTCATCAAAGCTAATCATATCTTTCAAGCATGAATTCTACTTGCACTTCAATCAACACCAAACCTCCCTTTTTCATGTTGTTTTTTCATGACAATAAAAAGCTTTTTGATCAGATGCATTATGATCTAATTATATCCTGAGTATGCATCCATGAAGCTCAACAATCCACATCTAGACACATTATCCACCAAGATATCGATATTTAGCAAAAGGATATGAATGTTTGGGGCCATGCAACATTGAGGTCGATGAAATTCAAACATATCCTCCATTCAAGATATTGTATTTCCCTAATATGGTCAACCCTTACCAACTTTTGAATCTCTATACTTGCAAATCTCACCTATTCCTCTCCTAGCCTTCGTCGCCTTTGAACTTTCACCTTCGATCTTGGGTCGACATTTAACCGATGACACAAGAAGTCTAGATCTATGTTCGGCATATCTGAAGAAGTCCACGCAAACGATCGTAAGTCGATTTTTAACATTTGAATCAACATTTGTTCGATGTCTGAATCGAGTCCAACTGCAATCTTAAACCTCTTTTCATCTGCTATTTTGATCTCTTTGACCTTTCCCACCAAATGTGGTCATCTATTACTATGTATTATCCTAGAGACTAACTCGAAATTTTAGATTGGGTTAAAGAGGTGATATAGTAAGTTGTCCGACGAGCTCTTAGGCCATTTTCATAACACTTTTTTGAAACTTTCCGGTTCACTCTCATCGTCACCACCTTTCTTGCCTCCGTTGGAAACTTCATCTTTAGATGAACTGTCGATGTGATCGCCCCGAGCTTATTAAGGGAAGGCCTCGTCAATAATATGTTATAAGAGGATGAGGCATTCAACATAATGTATCGAACCAAAATGATTTTTATTTCCTGCTCATCTGAGAAGATCATCCACAGGTTGAAATAACCTTTTACCTCCACATGCTCTCTAGAAAGTCCTATTATGACTCAGAAGTGTTCAACTAACTCCTAGGAATTTGATGTCCCACAAAGTTATCCTAAAAAAATTACATTTGTCGAGCTACCTTTATCAATCAAAACCCGATGTATGTTCCTTCCCATCATTATGATGGAGAGAACAAGATGATCGTCCTCATGAGGAATTATCCCTCTCCGATCATAATCTATAAAGGTAACGACAGGTGTTGGCTCTACACTTCACTTTGTTTTCTCTACCACCATGACACTTCAAATGTATCGCTTTCTCGTCAACTTAGACAGTCTTCCACCCGCAAATCCTCATGCTATGGTGTTAAAGTCCCCTAATACAGGGGTTTCATGCTTATCATCGAGTACCTTCTTTGAACCGTCCTCTTCCTTATCTTGGTATAGCTTTGCAACATCCCTCACATCAATTGATTTATCAATGAATGAAATTTTTATATAGTTTGTCCCTGAGCTTGATGAAAGTGACACCAAGTACTCGGTCTGGTCCCAAGTACTTCGGTAGTAGAGGTAGGGAAATACAATTGTTGAGAGGTTTCTTCCTCCTTCAACATATATGGTAGAGACAACGTGAAGAAAGGACATTGGGGCCTTACTTTCCCCCATTCCTCTAGCCTTTGAGCTACGTATGGTGTGTACCTCTGATCTATCATTTTAAACGAATTGTCTTCCTTTGAATTCCTTGAATCCTTGATACCCTTTATGTTGGTAACCATGCGCTTTTCCTCGTTTCTCTTTTGTCTTATAGCCTCCTCAATTTTTATGTGAAGTGATGCTCGTCTTCATATTTCTGCTAACGACCTTCGGGTATTCTGAGTAAAGATTCACTAAAGAGGTTCGGGTGTAAACCTTTAACAAAGGCTCTAACCAACATTCCCTTGTTCGGATCTACTAGGCGCATGCTAAAGTCACAAAACCGCTCTAGGAAAACCTTTAGGGATTCATCCATTCTTTGTTTTATATTAAACATGCCAGTCATCTCCAGGGGCTTTGCATGGTTTGTCGCGAACTACTTCGGGTAAATCAGAGAGAAAACTAAGAACGAGGTTCTGCATGACCTATTATATAGACCTTCCCCACCAATATTCATGCTACATCTGGTAACCATTGATTCTTCGTCTTGTGGAGTGGGGATCATTTTTTACTGAGACCACATGGTGGGCACCAATTGTTCTGGCAAAAAATTGTGTATCTTTTATCGAATACAAAATTTGGAGAACCCTTTAAGCTAATGTGATAACTCAAGATAAAATATTTTTGTCCTTTAACTATGGGCGTTAACATTTTATTTATAGGAAAAATAATTACAAATCATTTTTATTCTCCAAAAATAGAAAAATATTTTAGTTACAAAGGATTATAACTAAAATAAAGATTACAAATATAATAACAAAATACTGATTAAATATATTACCAAGATAACATAAATATTAAATAATAATTGTAGAGCTTGTTAATTCAAATATCGGTTTTGGGTTGAGCTCTTTGCTCGACCTACATGTGACTTGTTATTGTTAGACCGATATGTTTAGTTTAACCTAGACTTTAATCTTTCTTGCTCATGATATAAAACTTCCAACTCGATCCATAGGTGACTTGAAATTGGATCATTGTTTAGCCTAGATGGACAAAGTCCTCAGGCTGTTAGGTCCATTATATTAGGTAGTTGATCTTTGAATTAAACTTTCACAATTATAATTAGGTCAAAAAGAACCAAAAGAACTCGGACACACAATAGAACTTAGGTATTATACATTAATATTTAAATTTAGGTATTTTTCTGAAGTTGTTCGGTATTTATTTTTTATTTTGATCCTAAATATATTATTATTATTATTATTATTATTATTATTAAAGACTATCATAAGAAAATAATTTTATGGACTAAAAGGTAAATTAAAAAAATGTCTAGAGTTACTTTTAATTTTAGAGATTAACAATAACATCAAAATACAATTTACAAAATTTATCCCATCAAATCCTACAATTATCCACTGATAAGTTAAGGAACATTAGGTTATAACTTATAAGCCTCTTGGAGTGTAATTGGCTATCATTTAGTAGATGACAAATTCTTTTCTTTACGATGGACAATAAGTGTAAAACTAAATTTGCACTCTTCTTTTTAATATAAAACTTCAACTACCCATATAATATTGAAAAGAAAAATGATATTTTAATTCACTTTTTTTAATTTATTTTTAATTTATTATTTTAATCATTATTAAATTATTTTTTTTTATTTTTTTTAATAATGTGATGTGATAATCTAATGATGATTGAAATGATAGATTAAAAATAAGTCAGAAAAGAAAAAAAATTAAAATATCATTGTCCTACCGAAAATGACTCACACTTTTATTCATATTCGCACAACCCATAACATCCTGTGTCTCTACCATTCAGCCAATTGCACAACTTACAGTGGCCGTCTTCATGTCATAGTAATCCACTTAATGTAACAAATAACAACGAAACCTTACTTTAAATGAAGACATATGCTGCACCAAGAGTCCTTGTCCTGAATTGTTTTTTTTTTTAATGTTAATATAAGATTTTCATAGTATTTTTGTTCTATATTTATATTTATAAGAATATTTAATATTTTTCTTCTATTTGTTTTCAACGGGAATAATTTTTTTTGACTTTTTTTATTTTAAAACAAATTACGTAACTTTAGTTAATATTATTCAATTTTTAACTGATTTATTATATATATATTTTTTTAAATATTAAAATTAGTCATTTAACACATAAACAAACTGCTAATGACCAATAGTAACTTTACACTAACAAAATTGTTTTGATAAGTAATCACTTGTTAGTACATTCTTCAACAAAATATATAGAATCCAAGAAGCACAAAGACTTAATAAATTCTTCAAGAAGATCCAAACCCAACTAGAACGTTAGTAAGCCATCATTACTAATATCAAAATCAAAGTAACAAAGTTACTTTCTTTTCCTCTCACCCACTTCCACCTAAGATTTAGACCGTTGCTAAATTAAACCTTTTCACTTTGTCAAGTTCTACTACATTGATGAAAGGCAAAGAATCTCTAAGTATAAGCTGTATTAAACTGTTGATTATTCAATCAGCCACAGATACAAAAAAGACACTACCCAAACCTTCAAATTCTTCAAAAATTCTTCTCATTCATCATGGCTGACACAAAAACAAACAGCAAAATCTCACTGCCTCAAACCCATCAACCAAACCCCAATCTTGAGCCTCTCTTGCATGCCCTTGATCCCATATCACTGATCCTCAACCAGAATTCCAATTCTGACAACCCTTTTCCTCTGAGACTCACCTCAGTAGACAGTTTCGTGTTGGAGAGAGGACCCAATTACACTGCGTATGCCGAGTTGAGAGAATCCAGGTTGCACATGAAGTGTTTGATGCAAGACCGGAAACAACAGGCTCAGGTATCGGAACCAACCACAAAACCTGCAACACCACCAAGGAAGAAACAGGTCAAGTTTCAAGCTTGTGAGAAAATCTCAAAAGGGTCCTTTTCTATTGCTCAGTCGGTGCCAGATTTTTCTGCTGCGTTAAGGAAAGAGAATAGGAAGCCTGTGAATACTCCGCCTTCAATGACACCACCAAGCAAGAGTGGTAATGGGGTGGTTTTGAGTTCAAGGGGGAGCAAGTCAGTCAGTGTGATGGCTCGGAAGAGCTATGCCTGCATTGATGAACTTAAGGTTTTGTCTTCTGCTACAGCCATTGCCATCAATGGTGAAGGTAGAGGTGGAGGAAGGAGTAACAAGGTGATGGGAAAGACAGTTTCAGGACACACCAGACAGTTTTGAATGCTGGTGTTCTGGAAATGTTGTTTCCTTAAATTTGGACTTGTTCTTTATTGGTTGAATTTGTTGGCTTTGGGAGGCTCTGGAAATGGTTGTGTGATTTATCTTTTTATTTCCATTCATTCTATTTTCTGATCTCTTTCTGAGGATCCTACTGTATAATGTAAACTTGTAAAGTTAAGGTGTATGTAAAAGTGTTTCTCGCTGTAACACTGATATAGGAAATACACAGTTTTGCATTTCTTCTTTAAATGGACTGGTTGATTTTTGTGTTTTGAAATGAAGTATCTTCGATCAAAGATTCAACATAGTTCTATGATTTGTCACTAATGTTTAACCCAAACTCTGCCATTCATCTCTTCCCACATTCTACTAGTAATATTGTAATTGCTAAAATTTAGGATAAAAAATTTTCTTTTCCTTTTTCAATAAAATTCTTCCTCAAGTTTCTGTTACCAACCTTTGGGTTTAAAGATTTTAGTGGAATATTCTGTTTGATTGTTCCTGGAAGGCAATAGTTGACTTAGAGGCAAATTATGCAAAAAAAAAAAAAAAAAAAACC
>Ga0209589_1004999_pt1 | contig 22694 bp, 16 predicted proteins | sample CowpeawhiteBW_FD_187525 | JGI IMG/M metagenome (GOLD analysis project Ga0209589, IMG submission 187525) | Root nodule microbial communities of legume samples collected from California USA - Cow pea white BW (SPAdes) (version 2) | ecosystem: Host-associated > Plants > Roots > Nodule | place: USA...
AAATAAAAAAAATATATATATATATATATATATATATATATATATATATATATATATATATATAACATCCCATTTTAATAGTATAAAACTATTAAATTAAGACATTTCATATTATAATATAAAGTAGAGCACGCAACTAATGTACATGTGAATCAACCTTCTACCATTATCCAAAATAGACCAAAGCAATGCCATAGGCACAAAACAATGTCGTAAGCAAAACTTAAACATGAAATAGTTATCCCAAAAGGATTGCTCATAAAGCAAGGAATTACAAAATAAACCGTTTCAGAAGGGGCACAAAAGAGCCTTAAAAAATATGTCTACACTAAACAACACCGTCTTTGTCATCTACACGATCACTAGAAATTTCTATATTTTCTCACACCAAAATTGGTGATCATTGCGAAAAGAAAACACCACAAAAAAACATAGCATAGAAAGGAGAAGGGTAAGCTAGTTGCAAAAAGAAAAAGAAATACATACACACACACACACACACACATACACACATATATATATATATATATATATATATATATATATATATATATATATATATAACACTCAAAAGAATTGCAGAACAATGTACCAATTACACCAAGCTAAGCAATATCAACTAATCCATCACACATGATGACACTCTATACTCAATTATTGAGATCTAGATATTGATGTATGATTCTTAGTGGTTTTTGCACTTGTGGTGACCTCTACTACCTGCAGAATCATTGTCAATGGGTTTCACCCTACCACACACAAGGTTAGTCCCTTTAACCGTCATAACAATCTTGGAGTTGTTCTTAAAGACAGGACCTCTTGCCCCTCTCACCACATGACTCATTCCATTCTACATGAGTCTTGAATAAGCATTACAGTACTAATTAAAGCAAATAGGATTTCTCCCATGGAATCTCCTATATTCTCACACAAGCATTTGGAAACACATTAGAAACCATACAGTATATGTCTCGCTTGAAAAATAAGTAATTCTTATCATTTTTATCCAATCCAACTTAACAACACATTACGCAAACAATTTGGGATTTTAGAAATAAAACTACAGCTTGTGTAAAGCTCCAAAATTTTTTCATTTACATCCAAATTAAAGATGATTTAATCAAGAACTAGATGCAAAAAGAATCAATTTGATTGGGTACCTATAGAAAAAGCTATGCATTAAACAAATGACTAAGGTCAAAGTTGCCAACAACCTAATCTAAGGGAACCTTTTTTTTTAAAAAAAAAAACTTCTCTCACTATAGACTTCCAAATAGAGAGATCACAACGGTCAAAATAAAGCATCATATGGTCTAGGACTTGCTGTAAAAATTTCAGCTCGATCCGACGGTTAACGAAGCGGAAATTCATAATTTCGCGAGATAAGTCAGAGTTGGAAAGCTCAACTCGCCCAGCGAGTCTGCATAACGCAGAAACGCGAATTCTGCAATTTGATAGCGTCAAATGAACCAAAAACATGCAAGGGTAAAAAGAACCCATTTTAAGCCTCATGTAAGTCAAAAACATTTCCAATTTCACGTTACAGTCTCAATTTTCATCAAATTTATCTTAAATCACATGCAAGGGTAAAAAGAAGGAAATTATTTTGAAAACTTATAAACCCTACCTTCTTTTACCTTGTCTGAGAGATAAACTTGAGGGGGAGAAACACTAATAAAAGGAGCACCACAACTCCAGAAACACACTAGAGGACTGAAAAACACGAACACAATAACGGAGATAAGACTCTAAGGAAGAACTTATGACAGAACCAATGCAATAGGGCTAGAAAAGGAAAAAAATGAGGTTTAAGCTCGACTTACATGAAGAAAGAACGTTCCGCTAGCTCAAAACAAGGTTTTGCAACTATCCTAACTGAGCTTCTGTTCCAAAGAGAGCAAGAGTGAGAATGATTTTTTTTTTTTAGTGTGAGAATTAGAGAAAACTAAGTGTGAAATTGAAGAGAAAACTAAAGATAAGAAAAAACGTGATTCCCTTGAACCCTTCAATAAAATTAGGCCCAAAACTTAACAACAGAAAGTAGGCTTTACAATATATATTTCAATTTTGTTTTTATAAAATGAATTAAAAAATAATTAAACTTTAAATTAAAAAAAGTTATATATATATATATATATATATATATATATATATATATATATATATATATATATATATATATATATATATATATATGAAGTTGAGATCCGATAATATGTATATGTATTTATATGTTTTCGACATCCAAAATTTTATTATCTTCATCCGCTGTCGACTTCTGAAAATATCTATTATTTAAACTCTAACATTCAAAAATAATTTTGGAAATGAAATCTGCATTCCTATAATCAAATAGTCAAAAAGTATTTTGAAAATTTGAAAAATATTTGAGTTGCAGAAAAAATATTAGAAATGTTGGAAATGCAGAAAGGAACTCCTGAATTAATCGTGTATCCAGTTAGTATGTCAAATACGGTAGAACTGTGTAAAAGTACAAGATTGACTTTTTATAAAGTAACTGAATTATATCCACTAGTAGTAATTTTAACTTTTTATATTGAATAAATAATATTTTATTTGAGTGATTATATATATATATATATATATATATATATATATATATATATATATATATATATATATATATATATATATGAAATTGAGTGAAAAAAAATACTTTAAAGTTCAAAATTGAATAAAAGAGTTAGAATTCATAATTTTGATGTGGATCAATTTTTGCGAAATGTGTTAAATTGTACTTTTGTGATATTTTTCCTTTAGACCAAAATCATGAGATAAATATTTTTTTTCTTCTTTAAGTTAATTTTTCACTTCATCAAAAAATAAAACATTTATTCACTCAAATAATTCTTCCATGCTTTAAAGAAAATAAATTGTTCAAGTAGTTGCATGATATGTTTATATTATATATATATATATATATATATATAATATTTAATTTATTTAAGCTATAATTTAATTAATTATAGAGTTATACTGAATGAATGAAATTGTGTTGTATGAAGTCATTTAATATTATTAATAGACAACATTATGTTATATGAAAATACACACAAAATGAAGAGCTTACTTTTAAAGATGGTTTTACTACATATACAACAAAAACCACTCGTCACATGAAAAACCAATTTCTAAGACTTTTAATTTTTTTTTAACTCCCACTAATAATTTTGTTAGGAATTGTGAATTAGAATTGTTTCTTTTTGTCCTCATTATTAGTACTCTTATAAAGTTGCTAAACATTTATTGTTCCACTATTTTTTTTTTCAGTCAACATATCAAATTAGCTACATAAAAAATCACCACATAAACACATAATTTATTTTTACATTGTTGCAAACTTAATTGAAGTGACCTTCTGAACATTGTAATGTAATGTTACATGTTATAGATGAGATTTAGAACAATAGGAGCAAAATCAAATTTGAAAATATTTTCATAATATTAACACATAAAAGCCATAAACGTTATTTTTGTTTTCTCTCAATATTTATGTTATTTATGTATAGATAGTTTGTTTCATACTGTGTCACAAGTTAAATTTCCAGAAGTTTTTTGTTGTATCTTGTACACCAAAAAGACTAAAAAAGAAGAAAAAAAAAGTCATCCAATTTAATTGGTCCCTCCCAGTAAAGTAAAAGTTTATAAAACTTAATATATTTTTTTAAATTTGAGAAACTTAAATTTAATCTTAAAAAATCACATCGTTCTATTTAAAAAAGAAAAGAAAAAAGAGAGAGAGACTTCTTTCAATCTTTTTTCACTTAAATACTGTATAGTATAAGACTTATATGAGGTCATCCATTTAAAAAATGATATCATTTCAAAACGGGTTATTTAAGTCACGTTAAAACAAAATAATACACTAATCAAGTATTAAGACATAATGGACATAACTAAATTTGGCCCATCTAGATATTGACTTCTTATAGACTACTATAGATATCACATAATTTACTAGTTATACTTATTCATTAATTGGCTTAAATACTTTTTTTGTCATCATTTTCGTAGTGTTTGTTGCGGATGATCCTCATTTTGATAGAATGTTTAAAATGGTCCTCATTTTTATCGAATGTATAAAATGGTCCTCATTTTCGCAATTTGTGTTTTATTTGGTCATTTTCTGTAACGCCTTTTAAATCATTAACGGACCATTGTATAGGTGGCACAGCTTGTATTAGGGTGTGTTACATGTACTGTACATATGACTAATTAATGTTAATTTTTCAATTTAGGGGGAATTTTGCAATTAGGAAAATTTCTTCATATTTCCCGTCAATGGTGAAGTCTTATGGGAAAGAACTCCCTACCATGACATCCATCCACCACATAAGAGGATCTTATCAGGAAGACCCAAGAAAAAAGAAGGTTGGAAGAGTGGGAGTTGAGAAAGAATAACACACAAATCGAGGTCATAGAAAAAAATGTAGCATATGCCGTCAGATTGAACATAACAGGAACAATTGCCCAGATAAGCCTGTGGATGAGTAGACTACAACACCTGCTGAGACTGTACCAGATGCCCAAACTGCTGAAATTGTTGAGAATGCATCAACTGCTGAAACTCAAACAACTCAATCACCAAGGAATGAAGTGGAGAGTCAAACAACACCACTACCAACACCAGAAGAACCATGTCAGCAGTTTAGAATGAAATTACAGATTAGGAAGAGGCCATGATAGCAGCTACAAACGTCTTAGTTATTTTTTGGAATTTCTAATGTAGAATTCATTATTAATGTAGTGCATTTTGACTTTCCTTAAACTTCGTTCAATTTCACTTTTGCCAAACATTGATGTAGTGCATTGTGATGAGGATGAATTAATGTTATGAATTTAACTTCTTCCAGACTTAGATCAATTCAATTTTTCCCAAGCTTAGATCAATATCACTTACTTCAATGCTCAGATTAAGATGTTATTTTGAACATGTTGGGACTAATATCAACATAATCAAACTAATTCATTTCTTCATTTAACAATAGTACAAAACAGATTGGACTTTAAAATATTACACACAATAACAATACGAATAATACAATAACAACACAAGTGAACCCTATTACTAATTGCAGCCTCTTCTCAGCAACCTTCAATGACTTATCCAAATCATTAATCTACCTCATTTGTGTCATGATGATGACATCTTTTTCATCATCACCACCATTTGAAAAGTTGCAGCCCACATTATTGGAACCACTACTCTGTAAATCAATAAACCAAAAATTAAAACCAATTTATTATTAACACAAAAATAAAAAACAGATTTTACCCAAAATTTTCTACCAATATTCTTTGGAGTTCTTGCCATCCTCAAAGTTGTCATCTCTCCGCAGCTACAAATCGGGGTTAATCCATTTATCGTTGAACCATCAACAGTGCACGAAGTGATATAACACGGTTACCTCCAACAATTACAACCAGAGGTAAAGGAAGAAGATTGAGACCGTAACATATCTATATAATGGGATTGCAAAAAGAAGAAGATTGCAGCAACACCAATTGAGAATGGAGGAACAAGATTGCTAAAACTCACCAACTGCCTAAACATTCCTTACCAAAACCCTAGCTCACTTATTTATCCCTAAATATCTAATTACCACTCATGTACAATACACGTAACACACCCTAATACAAACCGTGTCACCTGTACAATGTTCCGTTAATGATTTAAACGGTGTTACAGAAAAGGACCAAATAAAACACGAATTGCGAAAATGATGATCATTTTAAATATTCGGTAAAAATGAGGACCATTTTAAACATTCTGTCAAAATGAGGATCATCCGCAACAAACACTACGAGATGAAGACCAAAAAGGTATTTAAGCCTTCATTAATTATTTACTTTTATTGTGTTTATCTTTCGGAGTATTTTTGCAACTACTCCAAAAATCAACCGAATTGATAAAGTAAAAGATTGAAGAATTTTGGTTAGAATGCATATATTTTGGCAACCCTAAAATCACATTTTAGTGGATCCAAGTAGAACATCTAAGTTATGTAAGTACATATACGAAATTAAATTAAATAAATAATAAAAAAAAAGAAATTAAGCTTAGGAAATATGAAATTTTTTGATGCAATTATGGAAATATATTGTGTGCACTGGGATGTGTAGAAGAGTAGCCCATAAATAAGAAATTGTTGGGTCTGAAAAATGATTAATGGCGGTGGTGGTGGAGCCATGAGGGGAACCTAATCTTTCACCCTTTCAAGATATTCCAAATTGGGTACAAAAAATAATAGTGTGACACGTAGTTTTAAGCATTAGGCACCTTCTTTTTTTCTGGTGGTGGAATCACTTCCAATAATGAGGAATCAAGTACTGTTCCTCTTCCCCCAGGAACTTCCCCAATTCACATGCCTTCCAGCCCCTCCCCTCTCATTCTTTATGCCTCCAATTATTAATCTTTCATCAACAAAAATAAAATAAAAAATCAAAAGAATGTGTGACCCTTTCATTTCATGTTATATCTATCACAATCTGTAATAATTTGCATAGAGCCAGATGTACCCATGTGGTGGCCATAGAATGGGACACATTTGCTTTATGAAAGGGAATGGGGTTTGGTAGGTGCAGACAATCATTGTCACATAACACATTCCCTACTAAAATACACTTCTCTTCCTTCTTTACACACTCCACACCACAACCTTCCAAACTCTCTTCTTTACATACTCAATACCTTCTTTTACACAAATAACCTATGTAATTTGGAAGTGCTTAATCATACAATTTGACATAATGAAGCAAAATTATTCTTAATTAATTGCACTTCCGGTATGTCTAACTACTTATGCTAAGTGGTGAAAATATACTAAAATTCAACTCCTACACCCGATGTTGTAGGTTCGAATTCTACACAGCGTGATTTGTTAGATCGAGAATGACATTCAAATAATTGACAGCAGTGTAAAGTCTGAATTTGACCTCATGTGGAATTTGATTAAAAACAAAGAAATAGGAGGTAAATAAACAAAAGAGACGTTAATTAATCAAAGATTCAAACGCGATGGCATTTATGGTCATTCTCGTAAGTAACAAGTAGAAGATCAAGTGAACTTTAAGTCTTGTTATTTGTTATATCATCCGCTATTGAAACTATTGAACTATCCATTAATCTCTACTCTTACGTTTGAATATATGAGTGGATGTCAACCTCATTGATAAACCAATTTTGTACTGCTTAAATCCACTTCTTAAAAAAAATTAATAGAAATTATGGAAATCCGAAATAAACAACACTTGTATGAGTTAAACTACTCGCTTGGGTTGACATTATAAGCGATTCTGGGACACATTCTGTGCATGTTATGATGTCGAGGGGATTTCAAATGAGTCCAAAGATTGACAGTGATCAGTTGCACATGATTAGGTGGTTCAGATCCCAAGTACCCACGTATATCCAATAAAATAATTGCCTTTTGGCTTATCATTTATCTGTCACTCATTACATTAACTATAAACTAATTTGTCTCTCAGAACTTCCTATAACCTCCCCTTCACTCCTTCTTCCCTGCTATGCAAAATGCAACAACATTAAGACGATCCAACACCAAAATGCAAACCCACCTTCTGTTCTTCCTCTACTGTTACATTGGCCTCTCACTTGCTTTTACTGAAGCTGCACCAGATCATGAATTCTCAACTCTTCTCTCAATCAAAGCCACTCTCATTGACCCAATGAGGCATCTCAAAGATTGGCAATTTCCAAGCAATGTGACACAACCAGGATCACCCCATTGTAACTGGACTGGAGTTGGTTGCAACGTTAAAGGCTTTGTAGAGACTCTTGACCTCTCCAACATGAACCTCAGCGGTCGTGTTTCCGACCACATTCAATCTCTTTCGAGTCTGTCTTACTTCAACATAAGCTGTAACAACTTCGCTTCATCACTGCCCAAGTCACTGTCCAACCTCACCTCTCTCGAGAACTTTGATGTCAGCCAGAACTACTTCACTGGCAGCTTCCCCACGGGTCTTGGAAGAGCAGCAGGCTTGAGATTAATCAATGCATCGAGCAATGATTTTTCAGGTTTTCTTCCTGAGGATATTGGAAATGCAACCTTGCTTGAAAGCCTTGATTTTCGAGGGAGCTACTTCATGAGTTCAATCCCCAGGAGTTTTAAGAATTTGCAGAAACTCAAGTTTCTGGGCCTTTCAGGCAACAACTTCACAGGGAGGATTCCAGGATATCTCGGTGAACTAACTTCTCTGGAGACATTGATTATGGGATACAATTTATTTGAAGGTGAGATCCCCGCAAAGTTTGGGAACTTGACCAGTCTTCAATACCTTGACTTGGCTGTAGGAAGTCTCAGTGGACAAATTCCAGCTGAATTGGGTAAGCTCACAAAACTCAACACAATTTACTTGTACCATAACAACTTCACAGGAGAAATTCCTCATCAACTTGGAAACATCACTTCACTGGCATTTTTGGATCTCTCTGACAATCAGATCTCCGGAGAGATTCCAGAAGAACTTGCTAAATTGGAAAACCTGAAGCTCTTGAATCTGATGACGAACAAACTAACTGGTCGAGTACCAGAGAAGCTTGGTGAATTGAAAAATTTACAGGTGCTTGAGCTCTGGAAAAATTCCTTACATGGTCCTTTGCCACCAAACCTTGGGCTCAACTCTCCTTTGCAGTGGTTGGATGTATCCTCTAACGCATTATCTGGGGATATCCCTCCAGGTTTGTGTACTACTGGAAATCTCACTAAACTAATCCTCTTCAATAATTCCTTCACTGGCTCCATTCCAAGTGGACTTGCAAACTGTTTGTCTCTGGTACGTGTTCGGATTCAGAACAATCTTATTTCTGGAACTATTCCCGTTGGCTTTGGAAACCTCCTTGGCCTTCAACGGCTAGAATTCGCAAAGAACAACCTCACTGGGAAAATTCCCTCTGATATTACCTCATCCACATCGCTCTCTTTCATTGATGTATCTTGGAACAACTTTGAGTCATCTCTACCGTCAGATATTCTTTCTATTCCAACCCTTCAAACCTTCATTGCCTCTCATAACAATTTTGGAGGAGATATCCCGGATGAGTTCCAGGACTGTCCATCTCTCTCTGTATTGGACCTTTCAAACACCCATGTTTCTGGCACAATCCCCGAGAGTATTGCTTCTTGTGAAAAATTAGTCAACCTTAACCTTCGAAATAACCACTTGACAGGAGAAATCCCAAAATCAATCACGAGCATGCCCACTTTATCTGTTCTTGATCTTTCCAACAATTCATTGACCGGTAGGATTCCTGACAACATTGGCAATTGCCCTGCTCTGGAATTGCTGAACTTGTCCTATAACAAACTTGAGGGTCCAGTACCCTCAAATGGGATGTTGATGACCATAAATCCTAACGATCTTATTGGCAATGAAGGTCTTTGTGGAGGCATTCTCCCTCCATGTTCTCCAAATATGGCTGTGACAAGCCATCGAAGGAGCTCACATGTCAGACACATCATAATCGGTTTTGTGACTGGCATTTCAGTGATTTTAGCTTTTGGTGCTGCATATTTTGGTGGTAGATGTTTGTACAATAGATGGCACTTATATAACAACTTCTTCTATGATTGGTTCAAACAGAACAATGAAGATTGGCCCTGGAGACTAGTAGCATTCCAGAGGATCAGCTTCACTAGTAGTGACATTCTGACTTGCATGAAGGAATCAAATGTTATAGGAATGGGGAGCACTGGTATCGTTTACAAAGCTGAAATCCATAGACCTCACGTAACCGTAGCAGTGAAGAAACTGTGGAGGTCAAGGACAGACATAGAAGATGGAAATGATGTGTTGAGAGAAGTTGAACTCCTCGGGAGACTTAGGCACAGAAATATTGTAAGGCTGTTGGGGTATGTACACAACGAAAGAAATGTGATGATGGTTTACGAGTACATGCCTAACGGAAATCTTGGAACAGCTCTGCATGGTGAAGAATCTGCAAGGTTGCTTGTTGACTGGGTTTCAAGGTACAGCATAGCTCTAGGAGTTGCACAAGGGCTTAACTACCTCCATCATGATTGCCACCCACCAGTTATTCACAGGGATATCAAGTCTAACAACATACTCCTTGACGCAAATTTAGAGGCGAGAATAGCAGACTTTGGGTTGGCAAGGATGATGATTCAAAAGAACGAGACAGTTTCCATGGTGGCGGGATCATATGGATACATCGCACCAGGTTAGTACTTAGCTCTCGTTCTTTGATTAGTTATTTATTTACGCATTATGTGGTGCAAGTTGAAACACGCTTATATTAACAACACAGAAAGTAAGAAATCTGATCTAGGGTGGCAGTTTATGCCCAGATTTCTGTTTTCGTAACTTCTACCTCAGATAAGTGAAAGTGAGAGACAATAGATGATTAACTTAATGATTATGTGCTATGGTTTTAGAATATGGATACACTCTGAAGGTTGACGAGAAGATTGACATATACAGCTATGGGGTGGTGCTTTTGGAGCTTCTAACTGGCAAAACGCCTTTAGACCCTTCGTTTGAAGAATCAACTGACATAGTCGAATGGATACGGAAGAAGAAAAGCAACAAATCATTGTTAGAAGCACTGGATCCTGCCATAGCTAGTCAATGCAAACATGTCCAAGAAGAAATGTTGCTTGTACTCCGGATTGCACTTCTGTGCACCGCAAAGCTTCCCAAGGAAAGACCACACATGAGAGACATCATCACAATGCTTGGTGAGGCAAAGCCAAGAAGGAAAAGTGTTTGCCATAATGGGGGTCAAGAAAGCAGTAGCATGGAAAAGTCCACTGTCTTTACCACCTCACCTGCTGTAAGTCTTTTGTAGCAATAAGTTGTTTAGTAATGAGAAATATATTTTGAATTTTGTAGCCTCTGAATTTTTATGTATGCTTTGCCTGCGTCGACCAAATTTCTGTCATATAGTAAATACATGTATTTTCGGTAAGATATTGATTCTTTTACTCCTTTTCAATTGAGGAAGGAACGGCGATTTCAGAATCGCTATCAGATTATCAACATGGTTAAAATGTGCTTAAAGACTGTATACTACCGAGTCGTCGACTCTGACACTATTTTAATTAAAGTTCACCATCTCATCAAAGACATGTATAGCATTTGCTAACTTTTTCTGGCCACTTTCCTCTATTTAACTTTCGATTTTTCTTTCACAATTGTCTTAATGCACGCCGATTTTTCAGTTATGCCTTCATTTTCATTAGTTCAGCAGTCGCATAAGGAAGAGCTTCGGTGACCCTAATGTCAATGTCGCAGCTTGACAAGTTAGAAAACTATTCCTTAAAATTTTATGCTGCACTCAAATTGTAAGAAAATTCTGAATAAAAAAAAGTGAAAAACGATCTACTTTGTTTTCCCCGGTTATGAATGTGTCATCATAGATATTTCGAGTTAATCCAAGCAATTTGAAAGAAAATGCAATCACGATCGGTACATCCAGTTCCGCTGATTCGTTCTAGTATTCAAAGTAATAAAGAAGTGTTAATCAAGCAGAAGTGTTTTGGATAGGAAGTCCAATAACATTAAAATAAAGAATTCACGTTACAACAATGGTAAGGAAAAAATATTGGGATCCGGTTGACTTCAAGAAAAGAAGGCCGAGAAGGAAAACTGTTATCTCTTCTCATCCAGACCAACATAGGCATGCTATTAGTGTATTTTGTATCCTAAACTGTACACATTTATCGAAGTACAAAATGACAGATTGCCCTCCAAAAAAATCAGTCATAAAAAGAACAGTAACACCTCAAACTGTTCCGTACCCTACACTATCCCAATCTAGGATGCTAGTAGAGCACTTCCTGGTGCACTTCTTCTTTCAAGTAAGCTGACAGATGTTGGCTGGAAAACATTCATAGAAACAATAGTGAGATAAGTTCATTGCTAGATGAACACAGCAATTCGGATATTGACTATGTTATACACGTAATACCACTCTTTAGAAATAATATTACGTGATACATAAAAAAAAATTAAAGAACCCTTGTACTATGGATGTCGGTTTGCAAACTCAAGTTGACATGCACTTCAATCCATAAGACTACAATACATCCAAAGAACCAGAGGCTAAAGCTACTCATTACCAATAAAACCAAAACCTTTAAAAGGTTAATATTGGCTCCCTTTCGGATAAAGTGACTTGCAGGGAAAAAGCACACTGCAGTAAGGTTGCCAGAATAATCCGAAGATCAAGAGTATTATAGGAATAAAGTTCTCCAAAATGAGTTTTGACCTTTTATTCATATTCGCTGTAAGAATAAATTTTTTAAACTAAAGAGATAATAATATACCTCACTAGCTTGGATTTCACCAAGCGTAAATGGCTCTTTCTCCCTGATTACACCATTATTTTTAGTAATTCTTTCTAAATCCTGCTAGAGGGAAGATTAAAAGTGTTATGAACAATTCAGAAATAACTTCCATCATGTTCAACATGAAATAAAAAAGTGAACTCGTTGCATAGGCACTTCAATACAAAACTGGAATTTTATATGTTACTTCTACATTCAGTATTTCATGCACAACATAACATAATAGATACTAAATGAAGATATGCACACAAATTTTAATAATAACCACAAAAATGGAACCAAGTGAGTTCATTAAACAAAAATTTTAATATCTTCTTTACTTAATGAAAAAAATGTATCTAATGAGTATCACAGGTTGATAATACTCCCACCAAATATAAAAAATTGCATTTATCAAAAATAAATAAATAAATAAAAGCAGGCTTAAAACCACATTAAAAGATTTTAAAAGGGGTAAGAGAATGCAAAAAACCACATAAGATGAATTTAGGCTTTCAGATGGGTATTTTTCCAAAATTCACAAAAATTGATGTTCATAGAAATCAGAATGAATCACAATTTGTGGTAAAAGATTCAGCCACTGTATTCTCTGTATTTGGAATGACATACTGAATTTACAACCAAAAATATGAACTTTAATCAAACTTTAGAAAATATACTCAGGTTAGTTTAGGTATTAAAAGACACTGTATGACAGGCAAGTAGACAAAATACTAGATACAGCATCTCAAACACTGTATTACCTTCCCAGTCAAAATTTCAAACTCAAGCAACTCCTCCACTATCTTTTCTAGTACTGGGCGATTTTTCAGCAGCATTTCTCTTGCTTTGAGATATGCCAAATCGAACATCTAGGAACATCACAAAAATATAATATTAGATTTTTTTTTTATATATAAGTTAAACTTCTGTTAATGCATGATACCTTTTCAACTTTAGCTGCCATCACATATTCATGGTCATCCCCCATACTTAATGCCGTGACCTAAGCCAGTAAAAAAACATAAGAAATAGTCTGTAATATACTAATATTAAAAGCCAAGGTCAATAAACATGTAATCCTTTGTTACGCAGATGCTACTGAATCCTTCCATTTGTTCCATTTGTTCAGATTCAAAGGGCAGTGCTCTCCATTCGTGAGAGGGACAGATTATCAAATCACAACCTCCACCAGGATTCTTAAAATAGCAGTTCACAGATAATGGATAAATATGTGTTTAAGGGGATCGGCTGACACTAGAGTAAATTATGAAAAATGTGTACCATCTTTACACCAAATTATGGAAAATATAATAGAACCATTGAGTTATAAGGGGCTATCATTATTCATGACCATCTTACACCAAATTATGGAAAATAAATGACAACAAAGAGTGTGCAAGTAATGTGAGAAATTTGATGGGCAAGTAATGCATGACATATACATGTAACAATTATATCATGGATCCATAACTTGAACCATCCAAGATCTGTGAACTGCATTAGTTCAATTATGCTTCTATTATACGTAGAAAAATACTCTCATTTAATTGATACCAATAACAGAGAACACAACTTGTACATATGCAGATCAGATTGCTATAAATAAGGAAAATAAATCAACATTAACTGGAAACAAAGTAACAGAGAGATATTTCAAAAAAATAAGTCTAATCTGATTCAGATATTCCCCACAACTTGATCACGCAAATCAGGACAGGTATAACTTTCCTAATTTACTCATATATCCATAATTTATTGTGAATTAAAAATCCTAATGTTCGTAATTGATCCACATTCTATATCTCAGATTCCACATCTCGTAGCTCTTTTGGGAGATTGTCTATCCAACATTACTTTACTTTTCCTCTTTTATACAACCGGGCAGTACTTGCACTATTAGCAGCTCAATAATTATTTTCATTAAAGATATAATAATCTTCTTAACCATATTGACTATTGATACTATTTGAGAAAGAAAGGAGGACATATCAGTGACCATATTGAATATTATTAACCCCATTTGAGAACGATAGACGTATTAACGGTGTGCTATGTTAAAAGTAAGCTTCAAGCAACACCTACCAATAATTCAATCTAACTTTTCAACGATCACATAATCAACATCAAGAAAGAAAAAATAATTCCACAATAGTAGTTGAAATGCACATAAGAAAGGTCTATACCGCATTACTGTGGTAGTAAATTGCAGGACTGTCGTCGGGTCCCCACCCATACTGAATGACCATTCGAGTAGCTATCTGTTGTAAAGAAAAAAGAATGGTCAGAGTTTATACTTACATCGTTTGGTTAATATTATCATTTTCCAAGAAATTATAACATAAAAAATAATCAGATATTTTAGCTGACTGAATTAAGTCAAATATAAACCAACCTCTTGCGCCTGCTGTATCTCATAAATAGAAAGCAAGTTTTCTTCCCCAAAAGGAAGTAACATTTGGGATGCAACATAAGAACCAAAACAAAATACAAGCTTCTTCTCGAGATATGATCTTGATTCTGAATTCCCATTGATGGAACCCTCATTTCTTGCTTTTGTGATTTTTGTACATCCAATTCCCTGTATAATTGTCAATAATCTATCATTAAACAAATATATATGACAAGTCAGTATTTTTAGTAATAAAATAAGTCAGCTAATTTTCCTCCATTGGTCTTTCCTAACAGAATTGTAACTACAACAGTGACTAGGAAGCAAGTTTGGAAAATACAAGCTACCAATAGTTGGCTTCATATTCATCAAAAATCAGGTTACTGCAGTCTTGACTGTGTTGGTATACAGCAACAGATGGCAGGCTAGACAAGTGAAAGTAAACATACTAGGCCAGAGTCAAGAAACCATATTTTACACTTAAAACACACATATACACATTAGCAATGTTATAGAAGCGTAAGAGGAATGGAGAAAATAGTAGAATTTGAGAGAAATTTTCTCTTTGGGAATCTTTAAATTTAAAGGTCAGTATAGGAATTCATAAGCCAGCTCTTTATCTGAAATACTTAACTTTTTTAAAATTCTACCTAGAAATTCAGTCTTTCAAAATCAATCATATTTACTTTCAAAGCATTGTCTAGTCAAGGAATGCTACCAAACATTCTTTATACATTCTTATTATTGTGTGAAATCCATGCAGCCCCTCTAAAAAAAATACTAAAATAGAGGGTGGCTCACAGATTACAACACCTCAGATGAATTTTACCCAATAATCAGTGTGTTTGGCAGTAGCTCTCTAGGCTGGTTGTCCAGATTATACACATAATGTAAATCTCATGGCCTTGTATATACCCAGTCGTCATACTTGGCAAATAACAGAAGCCAACATTAGATAACTAGAAACCCTTGCAACAACAGCAGTAGAAATGGCCTTTGAAACACAGACAAGAACGTTTGATAACTAAAAAGCATTGCTATGATATTGACAGGTAATATATACCAGTCTAATAAGTGAGACTAACCTGCCATGATTGAGGTTCAAGCCAAAGATTATCAACAACATCAAAATTGGGTAATAAAAGAGCAGTGAGACCACGACCAGCTGCCCAGACAGCATGTGGAAACTTCGTTTCCCTTGTCCACTGAACAACAAAGAAACATCATTTTAGATATATTTGTAGCAAGTCAATTATTTTTCATCTTCTAAAATAGAGAAAAACTCAGACTGCATCTACTTGCAAATAAGTGGAAGAAGAAACTGGGTGATAATACAAATGAAAATATGTACAAGGCAAAGCCTTGCTTTGACAACATAATAGCCATTATGTGGAGATGACAGTTTCGTACATCAAGTGGAGGGCTCAAAAACTCTATCCCATTGTTTATTTGGCCATATGGTTCCATCAAATCGACAACATTTTGCAGATCTTCTTTTGTCAATGTCAGCCCAAGATGATTCACCATTGCTTTGCTAAACTTATTGAAAACCTTGGTCTTCCGCAACCATGAGGGAACCATAGAGCTGAAAGTCTAAAAAAAAATAATAAATATATTTCACTTCATACAGGAAAAATTATCACACACTATGACTATAAAAAGAAAGTGATCAATATGGAGTGATGCAATAATGTTTTCAATTTTCTTGTTCATTCTACTTCTTGATAAAAATGAACTATATGAAAATTTGCAATAAAGAAAGAGACAATAACACGTCAAATGAATCTTATTATCATTATCTTATTGCTATTATTAAGTTTGAATTCAGCATGTTTAAAGCAGATCACACACCTCTGTATCTGTAGTATCTTTAGAAAAACTATAAACAAAATGTGATGCAAAATTGATAATCAACAACTAATCAGGGATGATACAGATAATATTATGTTAATGTGACAAATTCTAATAGCTAAAAACAAATTAAAGATTCGTCTCGTCTTAGCTGGATAAGGAAATTCAGGAGAATAAACTCCTGCTTGTAACCCGTACAGATGGACCCAAGTGGTGCATAACCAGATGTCTCTCTTGGAATTCGCTAGAGACTACCATTGCCATTGTCAGTTAGATATAACTGCCAGTAAGTTATTCTGACAGCCGTCAGTTAGCTAGACTGCCTAGCTTGTTACACAAGTCATATGTACCCTATAAATATTGTATTGTATCATTTCTTTTGAGACATGAATGAATAATATTCCAACCACTTTTTCTCTCTGAATTCTTTCCATATTATAGTATCTAGAGCATGAGAAAGTCCCACATGGCTATCATTCCTATGCCTCCAAGCTCCCTGTTGACATTGTAAACAAGCCAACTTTTTTGCCAACATCACCTCTATTGGAAGAGCCATATTTCTTAATAAACCTCAAGAACCCTTTAAGCCTCATGCTTTGACCTCTTAGGCTACCCTAGGAGTCCACCACAAAGTTCTAACAATTTGTTAGGATCATTGAACCCTGTTATCACTTCATAACTTCCAATTCACTTCTATCCGATTACAGAAGCATTGGATGACAAGAACTATCCTGTGTGAAAGCAGAAGAACAAACCTGTGCTTCATGGCCACAAGCTTCATAAGTTTCTTCTAAATCTACAAGTCCCATCAAGGTATCTCAAGCAAACTGTAATGCTGATTGGACATTAGATATTGATGACAAACGTTTCACATTTAGTAACTGTGTCTTTCTGGAGTTAACCCTTATTTCATGGTGGTCTGAAAAGCAATTTGACCATAGCTGCTGCTGAACTCTTATGGTGCAATCTCTGCTTAGTGAGCTTCAAGTTCAACTCTCTACACCTTTCATATTTTGTGAGAAAGAAATGTTGCTCTTGTCCACAACATGTGTTACACGCATGCATGCACCAAACATGATTAAGCATCTTCAAGTTTTTCATATTTGAGAAAAAATCATGATTAAGCCTCTATAAGTTTTTGATATTGCTGCCTAAGACTGGATTGGTGAGTGCTAACCATATAGCTTTCTAAGACCAGATTCTGCTTTCTTGCAGACAAATTCAGAGGGCTCGGAATCCCTTACAACTTCATCCACTGAGTTTGAGGTAGGAATAATATACATAAATGGGTGATAACCAAAACAATATTTAGAATGCTCAATATGCTACATTTTTCATTCATATTGTTAGAGATCTCACAGAATAACAAAATAGTATACGTAAAGGTAGTTAAACCTACCATTTTAAGTTAGATTTTGAGTTTGAGTTACCTCCAAGCCCAAACTATAAAATGGAATCAAAGTCAATCTATACAATTATTATTGGGCCTATCGACACACCACAGCCACAAATGTCCAATACTACCATCTTACGCTCAAGATGTCCAATCATCCACATATGAGGGTGTTAAAATCCGACATTGACTAGTAATATAACCATATAAGTAAAGGAGAATTCTCATGGCTTTAGCTAGTATAACTGGATATGAGTTAACTTAAAATCCAAACGACAACGTATACCATACATCTCCAATAGAGTCTTTTTGACGATAGATGTCAACCATCAACCGAATGCTATCTTTTCGTAGACGTTTGCCCCCGATTCAATCGGGAGAATTCTCATGGCTTTAGCTAGTATAACTGGATATGAGTTAACTTAAAATCCAAACGACAACGTATACCATACATCTCCAATAGAGTCTTTTTGATGATAGATGTTAACCATCAACGGAATGCTATCTTGACACAATCACAAGGCGAGAGTGGAAGAAAACCCCAATCTTGAAGAACATGTTGTGTCTACAAGTAGCAGCCGTAACATTGCAATTAGTGGTGGAGATCTCTCGAAATCTCACGCCAAACTTGGATTTCATGGCTGCTAAAGCTATCTTCAAGTCAAACATAAAATAAAACTTAAAAAATGTTGCTTTTTAGGGAGCATTTCACTTGTGGCACTAGTTAACAGAGAAATGGTGGATCAGTCCTAGTTAGGGTTCAAGTAGTTTTTCTCTTTTTTTATTTCCAGGAGTTATGTCCTATTTGAGTCCAACTTTTAGTAATAGAATATCCTGCTAACAACATGTTTGTTGAACAAAAAAGAAAATTGGTAGATTTTAACTTGTTAATTGAGAACTTTACTTGTTTTATAATATAACAAGTGAAAGAATAACAATAATAATAATAATAATAATATTAATAATAAATATGATAGTACTAAAAGCATAATGTATGATATAATAAACTAAATAATTTTAATAAAAATAAATGAAACATGATATATATATATATAAGTAAAAAATAATATAAAAATCTAGTAATATATATATATATATATATATAAATATATATATATATATATATGAGCCTCATTTTCCTGTCTGTCCCGATCTTGAACCATTTCTTGGACCATTCTTTCAATCCCATCCATGCGTGACTCCATTCTAGTATGGACCATGCTCTAACGAACCCTTCCCACAGAACCCAGAACCTAGCTTTGATACCAATTGATAGGTACAATTAGTAATACAGAACAATCAAGATCAATTCTTGATTACTTTTATTGAACAACATTGTTTCTACCAATAGAGTAGAAGCCAGAATTCTAGATTATAACTAAGGAAGCTTTGAGAGATCCTCACCCTCCTACCAGGTCCTTTCAGAAAACCAAAAAACTCCCTTTTACCTATAACCTCTGACTATTTATAATAGTCAGTTACATGACAGATTTAAAAGGAAACTAGAATTACACTACAGAGGTTATAACTGTCATATTCAGTTATTCCTCTTTTCCCTCCTTTTATAAACTATTCCGAACCTATCACTATGCTCTAGGCCAATTATGTTAGTCAGTCAGATAAGACTCTCAGTGTGTTATTCTGAATAGTTAGCCTGTCCAATTTGTTACACAAGACATCTACACTCTATAAATACTATGTCATTGCTCTTGAAAAATATGGATAAATAATACTCAGATCACATTTTCGCTCAATTCTCTTTGCATATAAACTCTATTAAGAGCCAACAAAAGAAAGTAAACCTTTTCCTATTTAAGCTATTGTGAAAATTAAGTACCCCAATTTGCAAATACTTACCGCAAAGAAACCACAGTAGCCCATCAATTCATCAGTGTCAAGAACTTTGCCCCGGAAGGCACTTCCCTCCAAAGCCATTGGAACAACTTTTAATTCAATAGGCCGTAAAAGAGCTGTCTTCTCAGCAACCTGAAAATTTAATGAACAGTTTTTTAAGTCCAAAGGTAGAAACAAACAGTAATTATAACGTAAGACTTTAACAAACTAGTTATCAGTTAAGAACCTCATTAAGTTATCCGGTTTCACTACTCTTGGTATCCTCCATTTCCATTGTAATTCTTCATTAGCATTCAATATATAGCTGCCTTTTTAGGCTCACCTAAAGAATCATTATTCAATAAGCTATCACCAAATCCCCACCTCCCCACCTCTCTTTCTGCCCATCATTTATTAGCTTTACCACTATCTATACTTTATATTTTAAGGGGGGAGACCAACCACTTAAATACTCCACCAAGGATCCCATACTAGTCAATATGAGACTTAAGCACCTCATAACACCAGTTCCCTATCAATTATAAATGGCAGTTATTGTAGATTCAATGGCATCAAAAACACTCTCCCAAAATACATTATGAGTATTCCTAGTTCAGAAACAGAAGACTAGTTATTTTAATAATGTAAGGCAGTTACTTTCTTAATGAAAAAATTTTTGGGTTTCTTGGTAGGCATTGGAGTCCGGGCAGTGTCCCTCTTCATTGGTTTATTTCATAAAGGTTTTCAGTAAGAACAATGAGGATAAAATCTTTTGGTGTAGTAAGTTAGAGAAAAATGTTCAAACCTCCAACAATGTCCTTGTTCCCTTGCACTTGTTACAGTATAAGATTTTATTTATTACTTGTATGATTTTTTGTGCTCTACTCATGGCTGTTTCAGTAGAATCACCATTTCCTTCGCAGAGACTGAGAACTCAGTCTTGCGGCATAAAACATGTTTCTTATTCTTTGTTGTACCTTTTGCTTTCACCCTTTGGGGGCTACCTTACCCCCTACTTGAAACTTCCACCATATTTTTGGTGGAGCAGTGTTGTATTTGAAAAAGAGAAGGTAGGATAAACCTTTTTCCAGTCAACATAATCAATAAGCTGATCATCCATGGTTTCTTTTGCTGCCAAGTACAATATTTTTTCTCTCTCAGCTTGTGTCGGTCTTTGAAGATGAAATATTCTATCCATGCGACCTGGCCTCTGCAAGGCCTCATCAATTTGCTTGAGATTTCTTGTAGTAGCCATCAAAACAACTCCATCTTGTTTCTCAAATCTGCATTGTATATCAACCGGTTGTCAGTTACTCCTTACATATGAGCATATCTTCATTCTCAGACAGTCAAAAGAAGCAAAGACTATAGGTTACCCATCAAGTTCCACGAGCAGTTGATTGATGAAAGTTTCATGATCTTGATTTTTGGTATGAATATATGTACCACGTACACCAGCAAACAGATCAAAATCTTCCACAAATATTATCACAGGAGCCTACAAAAAGCAACTCACAAATCAGGAAATGGAGAGACACAATCTAGGCATTATAAAAGATCAACAAACTCATTCAACCAGACTACTATACAAGTATATAGCATGCATAAATGGAAAATAAGTTACAAAAAAAGGACATCAAAACAGGGAGAAAAATGGACGAGAAGTTGCAAAACGTTATCATACATTTATAAGGTAGGTAAACGTGTTTGATAACAATGTTAATTTTTTTAGCATACAAATTCACATTTTGAAAATAAAGATTACATGCATAATTGAGAAAGAGTTCAAAATATAAATATTTTTACTATTATTTCCAATTCCAATCTTTGACAAGGTTTTGACTCACCTCAGGTTTGGAGGAAACCAAACCAGAGGTGGGGCCAGTTGACGTTTGGCCCGCCATTCCAGTCCAATTCCAAGATTGCTGGAATGAACATATAAACATAATTTGACTAAGATAACTATCACAACAAATGTATGACGCATAAATTGACTGAATCAAGTGTATTTAGGCACAGTGACAACAAAGGCCAAATGAAACTGAACCATGTGATGTTCATATAGATTTACTTATAATTAATAGCTTATTTGGCTCATGATTATAGAGTGAAAGATAAGAAGATAGAAAATAAATAGTGGTTTAAATTGGATAACCAGATCTCTTGCTGTCTGAAACAATTCACGAACATTGGAGGCACTTTGTCCAACCCACAGCCCAGCCTCCAATTGCTGAGCCTTAATTTCAACAACAGGCACCTTAGCCTCAGCAGCGATAGCCAATGCTAGAGATGTCTTACCGGTACCCCTCTCACCTACAATAAGAACACCCTGCAATACAGAAAACAGTTCCCAGTAGTTGACATGGGCATTTCAAACCAAAGGGTAGGCAAAATTGTTGGAAAGGAAGTCAACTACAAGTTTACATTGCTACAAATATGATTATTAGAAGTGAGAACAAATTATGTCTAATTCAACCCAAAAGCTAGCTGAAAAGTGAAGGATGGCCAAAGACTGGACATCAAGAATGAGATTTGAAGGATTAGACAACTATACGTGGCCCAATAGCAATACCAGTGTGAGCTAAGATAGCATGTCAAAGTTTAATTGAGAACAAAACGATTCAATTAAATGCCAAAAGCTAGACCAAGAGAGAGGAGTAAATACCAATATTTTAAAACCTAACCAGTCAAGAAACAAATTCAAAGTTCAATGGTTTGACTATAGTTGAACTTCAATAGGTATTAACATGGTTATCAAACTCGCGAGTTAACTCGGACGAGTTTGCGTGCCTGGTCATGCCCAGCGAGTTAACTCGCAAGCAAACTCGGTTTTGAAGCAGAATCGGTGGACTCGTGAATGAACTCGCCGGAATCGTTCAAACTCGCGAGTTTT